>ERZ827440.112-NODE-112-length-127343-cov-5.643415_pt1 | contig 127343 bp, 97 predicted proteins | sample MGYA00519774_ERZ827440 | MGnify/ENA primary metagenome ERZ827440 (study PRJEB31778, sample SAMEA3449302) | human gut metagenome | biome: human gut; feature: human-associated habitat; material: faeces | place: United Kingdom | collected 2010/2012 ... | reverse complement strand
AAGAAACCTTGCAAAACTTACTGCAACACTGTTGCATTTTGAAATTCATTTAACGTTAAATCCATAATTTAATAAATTTCATAATTGAGCTTAGAACGAATCGTTTTTTGCGGATTGATTCGCAGTGAGGCGATGCTCGGGGCTCGTTCTTGACAGATCGCACTAGAAAAAACTACGATTTGTAGTACTAAAACCAAGAATCCCGATACGGAAGGGGAGCGCGCATGAGCGTATATCAGGAGGCATACTGCCTGCCCGAATTCAAGTATGAGTACGAGCGCCTGAAGGTAGACGTTCGTGGTCCTATCCACGTTGTTTCTTTCGATGACGCTGCTAACCTCAATGCAATGTCTTACCAGCAGATGGCTGACTTCAATGATTATTTGAAGAAGGTTCGCATGGACCCAGAATGCCGCGTAATCGTTCTTACCGGCGAAGGCAAGTCTTTCTGCGCTGGTTTTAACCTGAACGAACTTAACTATGAGCCTCCTGAGGATATGGGTCGTGCTCAGCGTGATCACTGCATTATGCAGACTATCTGCTCTGACCAGGCTGTAAATATGCGCAATGCTATGCAGCCAATCATTGGTGCTTTGAAGGGTCATGCAATTGGCGGCGGCCTCTCTTTGGCTTGCGCTTGTGATTTGCGCGTTTGCGGCGAATCCTTCAAGATGCAGGCAGGATATCTCAACATCGGTCTTACCGGTACTGACATGTCTGGTTCTTACTACCTTCCTCGCATCGTTGGCTATGCTCGCGCTGCTGAGGCTTTGATGACTGCTCGTCGCATCGGCGCTGAAGAGCTGCTCGAGTGGGGCTTTGCTAACAAGGTTGTTGCTGATGAGGATGTTGTAGAAGAAGCAGTTAAGATGGCAGAAGCAATGGTTAAGAATTCTGCTCCTCTTGGCCTTCGTCTTACCAAGGAATCCTTGCAGTGCTCTCTCGACAACTCCTTCGAGGCTCAGATCAAGATGGAAAACCGTAACCAGGTTCTCGCTTCTCAGACTGAGGATGCACGTCGCGGTGTTCGCAAGATGAATCCTAAACTGCGCGAAGAAGTAAAGGCTCATCCTGAGAACTTTGCATTCACCAATATGTAAGATCGCAACGAAATAACTCGGCGTATTGTGATTTTCATAAAGCGTCGCTCCTTTAAGGGGCGACGCTTTTTTCCTATAACCCCATGATTGCCTTTAGTTCGCTGAGGGCGCAAAGCGTAAAATGCTAAACCGCCTGTGATCAGTCTCTTTTTCTTGGCTCCTTTCTTAGTTCTGAAGTTTCCTTCCGGAATTTTCACTTTTGAGGGACGCTTTTGGCGAGTAGAGCAAGAATTGCATAGATTTCCGATTTCCTTAAAGCATATGAAGAGCGTTGTATGTCATTAAACAGGAAATATTTGTAATGAGCGCTATTTGTGGTGGGCTTGGAAGGCATTTTGCTTTGCAAGACCTATACAATTCTTGCTCTACTCGCCATTTAAAGGGGTAAAAAGTGAAAATTTGCTTTTAGAAAAGGCATGCGACGTGCAAATATACGAAACTCCTATTGCTTTTCTTAAACGTCTAATCCCTCTATTGGAAAAACCAAACAATCACTTTGATAATCAAAGCTGTAGGGGGACTGCAAAAGACACCACGAGATCAGGATCAAAACCGTGGTGCTTGTGAAAATGCATACTAAGGAGGAGTTTTCATGGGGGCAGTAAAGTTTGCGGTATTGGGCCTGAATCACGGATCAAAGATTGCACGTTTTGCAAAAGAAAATCCTGAAGTTGAACTAGCGGCAGTTGCTGGTTTTGGAGATGCCGATATCAAGATTGCCAATGAACTCGATGTACCTATATTTAGCGACTACACGCTTTTATTTAAGCAAATCGCGCTCGACGCCGTCTATATTGCTCTTCCTAATACACTTCATGTGGAAGCAGTAGAGCGAGCCATTGATGCAGGAGTGAAGCATATTCTGCTCGAAAAGCCTATCGCTAATACGGTTGAAGAAGGAAAACACGTCATTAAACTTTGTGAGGATGCGGGGGTGACGCTTCTTATCGGACATCATCGTCGTTCTTCAAGTAAGTATCAGTTCTTGCGAGATATTATTGATTCGGGTCGTTTGGGGAAAATCGTAGCAATCCAGTCGAGATATTGCATCGCCAAAGATGAAGACTGCTTTGATCGGGATTGGTATGTTACCAAGAGAGTCGGTGGACCGCTTCTTATCAATGCTATTCACGATTTTGATGATCTCAATTTTGTTATTGGTAAAAGTCCTGTAAAGGTATACGCTGCTACACGAAACACTATTCGAGAAAATGAGGCCGAAGATTCCGCTGCTGTTTTAATCGAATACGAAAATGGCGTTACGGCGACCTATGTAGTGTGCGATGGAACGCCTAGCCCGTGGAACTATGATTTAGCGGCAGACGAAAATGAATTGTTTGTTATGTCGCCAGGAGAAAACAGTATGCAGGTGTTTGGTACCAAGGGATCTTTTGGCTTTCCTAATATGGATCTGTACTACTACGACGATGACGCCTTCGGGTGGACTCATGAGCTAAAGCATGAACATTTCGATGTTGAGCTAAACATTCCCCTGAAAGCTGAGCTTGAACACTTTATTGATCTCTGTTTGGGACGCGAGACCACACCACGTTGTTCGGGAGAAGAAGGATTGCGTACTCTAAAGATCGTAAATGGAGTGTTTGAATCGGCGGAAACAGGCAACGCGGTATATCTCCAAAGCTAGAAACAGTAGCTTGAGGCAGCTTAGATAGCACCAAATAGGGCTGCTTGGGGCCGCACCAAATAATGGTGATTTAATGGCAGCTTGGGGTATGCCAAAGCTAGACAACACCCAAACACTCGGGCACCTCTCAAGAAATATCCACCGTTTTCAAAAATGCATATTTGGTAGAGTATAAAAGCAAAAGATAGGAGAGGGACTCCTCATATAGGCTGGGTAAAGAGGTCATAAGGAGAGGTGAGGCATTCGTGAGATTGGAATACTTGCGTTACTTCAATCATCTAGCCAAGGTGTTAAGCTACACCAAAGCGGCAAAGGACCTTTTTATTGCCCAGCCAACCCTTTCGGCTGCTATTCGCCAACTAGAAAAGGAATTAGGCCTTCAGCTTTTTAAGCGAAGTGCAGGCAGTTCCCATGTGGAGTTAACCGCTGCGGGGGCTATATTGCACGAATATACCGAACTTGCAGTAAATAATGTTGATACGGGTTTGCGTCTTGCCTATGAAACTCAAGGGGAAATCAATTCCGAAATTCATGTGGGTACCATCTATGCTATGCAAGGATATTTTTGGTCTCAAGCAATGCAGGCATTTACCGAACAGCAGGAAAACCCTCCAAAGATCGTCATCGACCAGGCGTATTCGGTTGAACTGATATCTCGCCTTCGTAAAGGCGAACTCGACGTGGCGTTTGCGGCGAAAACCGATGATTGGGATGATCTAAGCTATACCCTTGTTTGGTCTCAACCGTTAGTGCTTTGCGTAAATAAAAGCAATCCTCTCGCAAAACATTCCTCTGTTTCTTTGAGCATGCTTTCTTCTTACGAGCTTCTTACGTATTCGGTAGCATCTCCTACTTTGCGATCTCTCAAGGAAAATCTGCCCTGCGATAATCTGCATCTGGTTCGAGAATACGATGACGAAATTACCATGAGTGCAATGGTCTCATCGGAGGCAAGCAAGATGGCGCTATTCTGCTATTCGTTTTTGGTTAATGCTTTCGAAGATGTAGTATGCCTTCCTATACGTGATTTGCCCTACGATTTTCACAAAGTGTACCTGGCAAGTAGGAAAGAATCACATCCTAAAATCGTAGAAGATTTCATTCGGTGCATGAGTTCATACCGTTTTCCTAATGCTGCCGAAACAGGCCGGGATCTTTAAAACGGCACGAACATGTTCATCTTCAATTGATAGGTTCTTGCTATGAATTGATGGATAAATTTTGCAAAATAGGTAAATGAAGAAAATTTGTTAAGGCACTCTTTTACTCTTTACATAAATGCAGCAAATAGCTCTCACTCTTAAAAAGCCAGTTCAGAGAGAAATTGAAACTTATAAAAATTACGTAATTCTATAAATTTCATAAATATAAATAGCAAAAAATAGCAGTTTATCAGGGACTATAGCAAATCGCAATAACTTTTTGAAAAGAACTTTACATCGCTATTGGAAATGAATTTCGCATAGATCGAAAATGAATTCCGCAACATCCCCAAAAAATGAACAAGTTCTAAAGGGTGCATGGCGCAAATAAGAAACGTGGCATGCATTGCTTAGACTGTGTCGTTTTATGTTGCAGGAGAGAAAGAGGAGTGCGTTTTTCCCGTTCTATAGAAATCGGGTAAACCTCCTGAATGCTTCAATGGGTGGCTTGCACTATAGAGCACCTTGAAGTTTGTGGGTTTGGCATGGTATCGCTGAGGATCGCGGTGCCATTACAACCTACGCGCAGGGGTTTACAAGACGGTTTTCATAAAGTGAATTGCGGGAAATGCGCAAGGGAAATCGATTGAAAGAAAGGAAGGGAAACGCATGGCTTCTGATGCTCAAAAGTCATTCCACGGTATCGCGGCACGTCTTGACCGTATGCCTATCTCTGGTTTCCACATGAAGATCATGTGGTTGCTGGCAGGTATTACGTTCTGCGACTCCGTTGACATGTCTATTGGTGGCCCTATCGGTGCTGTTCTTCAGGACGAGGGCTTCATGACGCTTGAACAGTTTGCGTTCTTTAACTCCATCACCATGATCGGCTACCTCATTGGTGGTCTTGGATCTGGTTTAGTATCCGACAACTTTGGTCGTAAGAAGGCTGTTATTACCTGTGGCACCATCTTTACGGCTGCCTGCTTCGTTGCTGCAATGGCACCTAATGCAGACTTCCTGACCGCATGCCGCTTTGCTATGGGTATTGGTCTTGGTGCTGCATTCCCTGCAGGTTATTCTGCACTGACCGAGTACACGCCACCTCACAAGCGTGGTAAGTATCAGTCCTACATGGGCTTGATCGCTAACTGCGGTACTTTGTTCGGTTCTGCAATGAACCTCATCATCTTGCCTTTGGCTGGTTGGCGCGAAGTATTCGTATTCTGCGGTGTTCTTGGCGCAGTAGTAATGCTTCTTATTGGCTTCTGCATGAATGAATCTCCTCGTTGGCTTGCTCTCAACGGCAAGAACGACAAGGCAGATGCCATTGTTTCTGGTCTTGAAGCAAAAGCTATGGCTGCTGGCAAGCCTGTTCCTGAGGTTACCGAAGAAGAGATCCAGCGTCGCGAGCAGGAGCAGGAAATTAAGCAGCTTCCATTCAGCTTCCTCTTCAAGAAGAAGATGCTTCCTCGTACCTTTACCGCAATGCTTCTTTGCTTCACTATGAACGTTATCGTTTACACGGTTATCACCTGGACTCCTACCATCTTGCGTGCAAACGGTTTCGACACCTCTTTGGCAACCCTGACCACCGTAGTTATGCAGATGGGTATTCCAATTGGTGTTGGTCTTTTGACCTTCTACGTTGAAAAGGTAAACCGTAAGGTTATCCTCATCGGTTCTTACTTGGCAGTAGCAATCCTCGGTCCTGTTTGGGCAATGCTTCCTACCGACAACGTTGCTCTTATCATGGGCTTTGGTCTTCTGGTTTGCGTATTTACGTTCACCAACTCTGTTACCACTGCAGCTATCTACCTCTCCGAGCCTTTCCCAACGGCTTGCCGTATCCGCGGCGCAGGTGTTGCAAACGCAGTTGGTCGCCTCGGTGGTATCTTCAGCCCAATGTGGATTGCATTCTTCGTAGCATCTCCAATTGGTACTATTGGTGCTTACCTGGTAAACTCCTGCCTCATTATCGTGACGGCAATCGTTTTGGCAATCTTCGGTGTAGAGACTCGTGGTCGTACGCTGGAGGATATTACTAAGGGTCTTGAAGACTAGTAGTAATAAAACTAGCTTAAACTGCTCTTTCTCAAGTGGGGTCCGGCAGCGGGCCCCACTCTTCTTTTGATGGGTAATTTGAAAGTGAATGGCGTTATTCGGCGCATACCCTTGCTTGCTGCATTGCTGCTTGTTGCACTGTTGCCGTTTTCAATCACGTTCTGCGCGCATAGACTTCTTGTGCGTCTAGACCTCTTGCCCGCATAGACCTCTTGTGCGCATAGTGGCTGAACGCTTTTGAACGATGATCAGGCGCTAATTGTTTGAGAAATAGATTACCTAACAATGGAAGAATAGATGTGATCAATACAGAACATTTCGCGTAACGAAGAGAGCGCAAATACGGTATATTTAATAACGAATTTCAAACCATTGCGGCCAATTTTAAGAAATTTAATGCAGGTTTAATTCGATATGGGGATCACATCAAAATCGTTATTCCGGGGGAGGAATAAAGGTGAGACTTGACTATCTGCGTTATTTTAACCACTTAGCCAAAGTTCTGAACTTTACGAAAGCGGCAGAGGACTTGTTTGTGGCACAGCCCACCTTGTCGGTTGCCATTAAGCGTATGGAGCAAGAACTGGGAGTTAAGTTGTTTAAGCGCGGGAAAGGCAGCTCGCGCATCGAACTAACGGAATCGGGCGAGGCGTACTATGAATACGTTTCTCTTGCTCTGAATAACCTTGATACAGGCTTGCGTGTTGCGCGTGAAATTCAAGGGGAGGCAAATTCTCTTGTGCGCGTAGGCACGGTGTACTCCATGCAGGGAATGGCTTGGTCTCAAGCTATGCAGGCGTTTCTTGCCGACAAATCAACGCCCCCTAAAATCTCTATCGAGCAGGCTTATTCGCCTGAATTGATTTCTCGTCTTCGCAAAGGCGAACTCGATGTGGTTTTTGCGGCTCGCATGGATGATCTGGATGATCTCAATTATGTTCTTGTTTGGTCTCAGCCATTAGTGTTAGGTCTGCACAAAAACAATCCTTTCGCGAAAAGGAAAGAAATATCTATCGAAGACTTAAAGAACTACGAAATACTTACCTATCCAGAAGAATCGCCAGTAAAGCGCATTGATATCGAATTGCCCGTGCAGGATATGAATTTGGTTCGGGAATATGATGATGAAATTACCATGAGCACCATCATTTCCTCTGATGAGCAAAAAATGGCTCTGTTCTGTCACTCGTTTTTGGTTAACGCTTTTGAGGATGTGGTTTGCCGCAAGGTCCACGGTCTATCTGAAGACTTCCATAAGGTGTATTTGGTAAGCCGAAAAGAAACGCACCCTAAGGTGGTAGACGATTATATTTCGTTTATGAGTTCGTATCGTTTTCCCAACATCATGGAAACAGGTCAGATTTCCTAAGGGATTCGCAAAGTTCTATAGACATTCTATGGCATGCTATGGAGCGCAATTGCAGTGCATGCTACTCTCAAACGGCTTGGGCAAGGCCATCAAAAGAGCTGTTCAATAACTTTATAGAAAATTTTAATAAAGTAACTAAAAAAAGCTATTCGCTAAGAAAAGTAATAAAAGTTCACAATATTACTTCGGAAGTTATAGCTTAAGAGCTTTTATTCATGGGTGGAAATAAAAGCCGTAGCACTTCAGGGGAAGGTCGTTTGACCTATAGTATCTTCCACATGAAAAAGGTTTCGACCTTATTTCTTTTGCAAGGATTTGAGTTCAACTTAAGAGGAAGCAAGTAACTCCTTTGTGTTTGGGACAAAGGGGCTAAAGCTGTTTTGTCTTTTGAGACATTTTGCTTGAGCGCACTGCATGTTTTATGCAAAAGGATGCTTGTCTCAGGCAGGTATTTTCACGTGCTCTGCGAGCAAGGAGTTGTTGAAAAAAAGGCAAAACTTGCGCGAAAGAAAGGAAGGCGATATTCGCATGGCTTCTGCTGAAGCAAACAAGTCGTTCCACGGTATCGCAGCACGTCTTGACCGCATGCCTATTTCTGGTTTCCACATGAAGATCATGTGGCTGCTTGCCGGTATTACGTTCTGCGATTCCGTTGACATGGCTGTTGGCGGTCCTATCGGTGCTGTTCTGCAGACCGAAGGATTCATGACTCTTGAACAGTTTGCGTTCTTTAACTCCGTTACGATGCTTGGCTATCTCGTAGGTGGTCTGCTTTCCGGTGTTGTTTCCGACGGTTTTGGTCGTAAACGTGCAGTTATTGTATGCGGTTCAGTATTTACAATTTTCTGCTTTGTTGCAGCTGCTGCTCCCGATGCAAACTTCTTGACCGGATGCCGTTTCTTCATGGGCTTAGGTCTTGGTGCTGCATTCCCTGCAGGTTATTCTGCACTGACCGAGTACACGCCACCTCACAAGCGTGGTAAGTATCAGTCCTACATGGGCTTGATCGCTAATTGCGGTACTCTGTTCGCATCTGTAATGAACCTCGTTATTCTGCCTATTGCTGGCTGGCGTGAGGTATTCGTTTTCTGCGGCGTTTTGGGTGCATTGGTTGTAATCCTTGTTCTTACCTGCATGGACGAATCTCCTCGTTGGTTGGCTATGATGGGCCGCAACGACCAGGCAGACGCTATTGTCTCTAAGCTTGAGGCTAAAGCGGTTGCAAGTGGTAAAACTGTTCCCGAGGTAACCGACGAAGAGATTGCTGCTCGTGCTGCAGAACAGGAAGTAAAGCAACTCCCGTTCTCGGTTCTGTTCAAGAAGAGCATGATCACCCGTACGCTTACGGCTATGTTCCTTTGCTTTGTAATGAATGTTTTGGTTTACACCATCATTACTTGGACCCCCACCATTTTGGTTGCAAAGGGCTTCGATACCAGCATGTCCACCTTGATGACGGTTGTTATGCAGCTCGGCATTCCTGTTGGCGTTGGCGCACTTACCTTCTATGTTGAAAAGGTTAATCGTAAGACCATTCTTATCGGTTCTTACTTGGCGGTAGCAATCCTTGGTCCAATTTGGTCCTTGTTGCCAACCGAAAACACTGCTTTGATCATGGGCTTCGGTTTCTTGGTTTGCGTATTTACGTTCACCAACTCCGTTACCACGGCAGCTATTTACCTCTCCGAGCCTTTCCCAACGGCTTGCCGTATCCGTGGCGCAGGTCTTGCAAACGCATTTGGCCGTGTTGCAGGTATCGTAAGCCCAATGTGGATTGCGTTCTTCGTAGCATCTCCTATCGGAACCATGGGTGCTTATCTTATTAACTCCGCACTCGCAATTGCTATGTCTATCTGGCTGGCAGTGTTTGGCGTTGAGACTCGTGGCCGTACCCTCGAGGATATTACGAAGGGTTTGCTTGACGACTAATTTCAAAGCAAAATATTTTCCCACCCACAGAAGCCCTGTACCTTGTGTGCAGGGCTTTTCTTTGCGTGCCTTATGCTGTTCTCTGTTGTAAGGGGGCACGTAATTAAGGGTTTTAGCCTGTTGAGGACGCGAAGCGTCTGAAACAAGAAAGCATCCGAAACAGTAATCCATCCGTTAAACGGATAGATGATAATTAATAAGCTAAAGAGGGAACCGAAGAGGGGTGCAGTAGAATAAACTTGGAGAAAACCATGGCAAATGATGAGAGAGGGTTGTCATGACAGAAGAAAAGAAGGGGACTGGTATTACGGGCCATACTCATATGGTGGCAATGATTGGTAGTCCAGTTGAACATTCGGCATCGCCTGCAACACATTCGCTTGCGTATCAAAAGCTGGGCATTGACGCGGTATTCCTCGTGTTTGACGTGGAAGAAAAGGACGTTGCAAAGGTGATCGAGGCTTTCCGTGTTATGAAGGGCTGGGTTAGCACTACGGTTACTATGCCTTTAAAGCAGGCAGTTATTCCTTATCTTGATGAATTGAGCGATGCCGCATCTTTGATGGGCAGCGTAAATATGATTAAAAAAGAGGACGATGGCAGGCTTGTGGGTCACAATACCGACGGGCAAGGCTTCATGAATAACCTGAAAAAACATGGGGTTGTGGTTGAAGGATCAACTATGACTCTCGTTGGGCCGGGCGGAGCAGGCTCTGCTATTTTTGTCCAGGCAGCACTTGATGGGGTTTCTCGTTTGGATGTTTTTGCTCGAGGAAATGGCAGGTCATATAACCATGCTTTGGAACTAAAGCAAAAGGTTGAAGAGGCTACTTCGTGCAAAGTCGCGCTCTATCCATTAGAAGATACTGAGCAGTTGAAGCGCTCTATTGCTGAGTCGGACATTCTTGCTAATGGAACTAATATTGGCATGGGTGAGGGCAACACGGAAACGCCCGTTCCTGCAGATTTCATTAAACCCGGTATGGTCGTGGCAGATGTTATCTATGCGCCGCAAGAAACGCAGCTTTTAAAAGAGGCTAAAGCACGTGGCTGTAAAACACTTAACGGTCTTGGTATGTTAGATGAGCAAGCGGTCGTAGCAGATAGAATTCGCTTTGGGGTTGAGATTCCCATTGATGAAATTCGTGCCGAGCTACGTTGATATACAAAGACCCGTTCTGTGTTTTCATTAAGGAAGGAAACACAATGAAGATGGAATTTGATATCACGGGACATACGCAGTTGGTGGGAGTTATTGGGCTTCCAACGAAATACTCTATGTCGCCTGCTATGCATTCTGCATCGTTTTCAAAGTTGGGGATTGATGCGGTTTATCTTGCTTTTGATGTTAAACCCGAAAATCTTGCACAGACTGTTGAGGCATTTAGAAACATTGGCGTTGCGGGTTTTAACGTCACTATGCCTCATAAAGCAGCAATACTTCCTTTGATGGATGAGCTTTCTCCTGAAGCTCGTCTTATGGGCGCGGTTAATACCGTAAAAATTGATAAAGGAAAGCTGTATGGGTTTAATACCGATGGATCGGGCTTTTTAGCAAATGTTGCAGCGTATGGGTTTGAGCCAAAAGATTCCTGCGTTACCATTTTGGGCGCTGGAGGAGCGGCTTCGGCAATTTTTACACAGCTTGCAATCGAGGGAGCAAGGCGTATTGCGGTGTTCAATAAACGTGATTCATTCTGGGATGTTTCCAAGGCGCGCATAGAAAAACTTGCTCAAAATACAGGCGTTAGTATTGAACTTTATGATGTGGATGATCGCGATACATTGCGCAAGGCAATCCAGGATTCGGCGATGTTGGCTAATGCGACACGTGTTGGTATGGGTGATTTGAAAAACGAATGCTTGGTTGATGAAGATATGTTCCACGAAGGGCTTTTAGTTACCGACACAGTGTATGAACCACGTGAAACAAAACTCATCAAGATGGCAAAGGCTCATGGTCTTACGACGGCACCTGGACTAGGAATGCTTCTTCAGCAGGCGGCTCGATCTGAAAAGATTTGGTTTGATGTTGATATGCCAATCGACTATATAGAAGAGTCATTTTTCTAATGAAAAATGGAATTTTCACTTTTTCAGGGTGTTTGTGGTGAGTAGGGCAAGAATTGCATAGCTTTTGACTTATCCAATGTAGGTGAAGAGTTCCACATGTAATTAAACAGGAAATATTGGAAACGAACGTGCCTGATAGTGCGCTATTAGGTTTCCTGGCGATGTGCAGCCTATACAATCTTGCTCTACTCGCCATTTTTGAGGGTAAAAACGGAAATTTGCACTCGAGCGCTTACAAAATGTCCTGATGCAATGTTTTGGCATAATCTCTTGACGCAATCTCCTGACTCAATTCCTAACCCAAATTGCGTCATAGTGAGTCATAGCAGTCATAGCATAGTTCTGGCCCATTACGCAAAAAGGCCAGCCGACAAACGACTGACCTGCAATTTCGTGGAGCCAACGGCCGGACTCGAACCGGCGACCTACGCATTACGAGTGCGTTGCTCTACCAACTGAGCCACGTTGGCACTTATGTGGTGCTTAAAGGATAAAACTGACAGAAACATTTCCTTAAAGCGTTCCGCTTTATTCTAGCAATTTTATCGCTAAAGCGCCTGAAAATTATATACAAGTTAGCATGTTCGTGCAATGGGCACTTTAGAACAAAGTGCGGTTATATAATACGGCTGCATAAATGGTTACATAAAATAGCTGCACAAATGGTTACATAAATGGTTACGCAAAAGGTTATATGGATAGCGCTTCGCATAAATAATACTTTGTGTCGATCTTTGATCCTGCAAAAGAAAAGCACCCTTCATCTGGAAATATCGTTAGATTACTGCATCAGATAACCTGTCTTTATCATTCTTGCTAGTATGTCTCAATAATCTTTCATTCAAGGCTTTGCAGTTGTGAGCGCAATTATTACGTTATGAGTGCATTTAATTATGAGTGCAGTTATTAAGGTGTGAAATGGAACTACTTGAACTTATTCTCTTCTTGCTGGTGGCTGTAGTCGCATCAAGTCTTCTTGATCAGGTGCTGCGCGGTGTTTCACTTCCTTTGGTTCAGATTATCTCAGGCGTGCTGATCGCCCTGCTCATTCCTATGCCTTCTTCAATCAATATAGACGCTGAGCTGCTTCTTATCCTCTTTATTGCACCTCTTCACTTTAATGGATCGCGTCAAGTTGACTCGAAGGAACTGTATCAAAATCGCTTTGGAATTTTTTCGCTTGTAACAGGCCTTGTGCTACTGACGATGATCGCAATGGGGGCGACACTAAACGCTCTCATACCCGCTATTCCTTTTGCGGCCGCTCTTGCCTTCGGAGCGGCAATGGGCTCAACCGATGCCGCTGCTGTAACTTCGCTTGCCAAAGAGATGCGTTTCGGTCGTCGTCATGAAGCGCTTCTTAACGGTGAAGCCCTCTTTAATGATGTGACGGGTACAATTGGCTTTCAATGCGCAATTGCGGTTGTGGTGTCTGGCGCCTTTTCTCTTACTCATGCAGGAGAAGAGTTTGCCTTAGAGCTTTTTGGCGGATTGTGCGTGGGCGTTATTTTGGGCTTCGCTTTCTGGGGTCTTACCAACATCATGCGACGCTATGGTCTGGATAATCCCACCGTACATGTTGTTCTTGAGTTGCTTGCTCCGTTTATCATTTATCTCATTTGCGAACAGATACACGTTGGTGGCGTTATTGCGGTTGTAATGGCGGGCATGACTATCTCTTTACTCCCTCACAAGCGAACAGCTGCTTCGTCGCGCCAACGTATTCAGGCGTCAAGCGTTTGGAAGACGCTCGAATTCGTGTTAAATGGAGTGATTTTTGTTGTATTAGGGATACAGCTACCCAGTGTTCTTATTCCTGCTATGCAAGGAGGCTCGATCGATGCAGTCCTTCTTATTTTTGCTGTTTTCGCTCTCACCTTTGTATTGGAGGCAGTTCGCTTCTGCTGGATTCTTGGCATGGATTTAGTCCACACTTCCCGCAGTGGCAAACCTTTGCGCATTTGTTTTTCGAAAAGAAATTTGAAAGGTACTTTGGGGATGGCTTTTGCTGGTCCTAAAGGTGGCGTAACTCTGGCACTTATTCTCACGATACCGCTTACTGTAGCGTCAGGAGATGCGTTTCCTATGCGCGCTGAACTCCTGTTCTTGACTTCGGGTGTTATTGTTTGCACGATGGTGCTTGCGAATTTTGCGGTACGAAAGCTGGTACCCTTAAAGCCTCTCGAAAAACGTACAAAAGGTTATGCGGATGTCGAAATATCAGTGCTTACGAGTGTTATTAACGCCATTCAGGCCGATGCGCATCTAACAGGAGCAGTTACGGGGGAGCAGGCTCTAGAAGCGCTTGATAATTCTGATGAACGAGATTTGAAAGACTCGCGTGATCGTGCTCGAACCACTGCTCCCTTGGAGTTTGTCGCCGAAAACATCTCGAAGCGTCTGACTAATCCTGCTGAGGTGAAATTAAGCGATGCGGCTTCACATCTTTTGGGGAGTTTGACTGAGAATTATGGTGAAGAGGTTTTGAAGGATGCTTCGGGCGAATCTATTGAAAGTCCAACAGTTGAGCCAGCGAGCGAAACTGTAGCATCTACCACAAAAACAGCAGATGATATGGCGAGTGGGGATACAGCGTCCGTAAAGAAGCCAACAGGCGCAGTGGTGCGTGAGCCTGTAATAGCTGCAAAAAGCGCGATAGCGGGATCGATTCTTGAAACGGCAGCATCGATTGATGCCTTGCCCGAAAATGTGGATGAACCTGCAACAGCAATAGTGATGAAACGCTATGCCGATCGCATTCGCGATCTGCTTCCTCTTGCCAGCGATGATGTTGCCAAGCAGGCTCGTGCTTTAGTCGAAAGATGTGACGAACTCTATGAGCAGGCAAATGCGTTTTCTGAAGCCTTAAGCACTATCTATGAAGACGAAGATATCGATGCTGAGGGTTTGCAAGCGCATATGCTGGCGGCAAATCGTGTCAACGAAGCGGTTGACGATATTCAGGATGCCGCGTTGTCACGCGAGCTGGAGTTCATTAAATTGGCCCAACGCGCTGGGAAGCTTTCGTCTGAACATGCTCGTGAATTGAGAAATGATGTGTATGTTCAGCGCATGGTGATTGATTAATTGATTGATCGCATAAAGAGCGCCGGCTGCTCATGTAAGTACGGGCAGTGATCAGCTACCAGCATACAATTGCCTAATTTTTGTGCAGGCAGAGCGCAGGCTGATCGCTTACCAGCTTTTAAGAAGGCGTCCTCGACCTGTTCACAACCGTTCACATGCGCGAAACACAGTGACCCTACGATCAGGCTATATGCTTGATTTCATGTGCGGATTGTCTTTGCAAGCGCGTCTCGATAGCGTTCGTTAACGTTCGATAACGTCCGGCACACTTGACAACGTTCGATAACGCTCGTGAGCGCTTGGCAACGTCTGACAACGTTCGACACGCTCGACAACGCTCGTTAGCGTTCTAGCGTTCGGTAACGCCCGATAATGTTCGTTAATATTTCGATAGCGCGGCATTTTCAAATTCCTCATGTAATACCAAGCAGAACCATGAGCCAGACCTCTCTATTGATAGGATTTTGATATGGCAGCCTTTGATCGTATTTCATGCGGTATTCGCGAGCTCGACGCTGTCTTTGACAACATTCGCCTGGGCGATAATGTTGTGTGGCAGCTTTCTTCGCTTGATAATTTTCCGGCTTTTGTTGATCCGTTCGTAGCGCAATGTGTTGCTGACAAGCGTCCTATGATCTATGTGCGCTTCGCTTCTCATGAGCCTCTCGTCAAGCCACAGCCAGGGGTTTCCATTTATGAGCTCAATCCTCATAAAGGGTTTGAGGCATTTACGATTGAAGTGCGCGAAATAATAACCAAAGAAGGACGCGAAGCCTGCTATGTGTTTGACTGCCTAAGCGAATTGCAGGCTGCGTGGTCTGCCGATCTTATGATGGGAAACTTCTTTCGCGTAACATGCCCCTATCTATTTGAGCTTGATACGGTTGCTTATTTTCCCATTATCCGTGGTGGACACTCGTTTCAAACCATCGCAAAAATTCGAGACACCACTCAGGTTCTGATCGATGTATATTCGTCGCCTGAGGAAGATTCTCGTGAGGGAAAATCCCTCAACGAGGATCTCTATATTCATCCGCTTAAGATGTGGAATCGCTATAGCGAAACCATGTTTCTTGCACATCGGTATTCTCCGAAAACAAAGGAAGTTTTTACGCTGACTGATGGCATGGAGGCGAGCAAATTTTATGCACTTGCGGGCAAAGAAGCTCAGGCGGCACCCGATCGCAACACTGATAGCTGGGATCGTTTCTTTGCGGCAGCTCAGGCAGATTTCAAGCAGGGCACGTTAACGGCTGCTACCTGTACAAAGATGTGTAACATGATGATCTCTAAAGATCCTAAAATGCGTGAAATGGTCAAGCGGTATTTCGAGCCCACCGACTATTTTGAGGTGCGCAATCATATGGTAGGCACTGGAATTATTGGTGGCAAGGCTTGTGGCATGCTGCTTGCGCGGAAAATGATCCAGCTTCAGCAGCCTGAGGTGTATAAGCATCTTGAACCGCACGATTCATTCTATCTTGGTTCTGATGTGTTTTATTCCTACTTAGTTGCCAATGATTTATGGACTATACGCATCAGACAGAGAAGTGAAGAAGGGTTCATCGACGAAGCACCTGCTCTTAAAGAAGGCTTACTTAAGGGGTCTTTTCCCGAAGAAATTCGCGAGCACTTTATGCGTATTCTGGACTATTACGGACAAGCTCCCATTATTGTGCGTTCAAGTAGTTTTCTCGAGGATGGCTTCGACAATGCTTTCGCTGGAAAATACGATTCTGTGTTTTGCGCAAATATCGGCTCTCCTGAAGAGCGTTTGGCTGCTTTTGAATCGGCAGTGCGGCAGGTCTATGCGTCAACGATGAATCCTTCTGCTCTTGAATATCGTCGTCGCAATGGGCTCGATCGCAAAGAAGAGCAAATGGCGCTTCTGGTTATGCGGGTGAGCGGTTCTCATTATGGGCACCATTTGTTTATGCCAACCGCTGCAGGTGTTGGTTATTCTCACAGCACGTATCGTTGGTCCGATTCGCTCGATCCTAGTGCGGGCATGCTGCGTCTTGTCGCTGGGCTTGGAACAAAGGCGGTTGATCGAACTCAGTCGGACTATCCGCGAATCGTCAGCCTCGATAAACCTCTTGCTCAAACGAGTCAAAGCTGGGCGGATAAGCATCGCTATTCTCAGCACAATGCCGATGTGCTTGATCTCGAAAAGCGCGCGGTAACGGAATGTGATGTTCTCGATTTGGCAGATTTGTTCCCCCGTTTTGCTAAGCAGGCCGTTTTCGAGCATGATCGTGAAGCCGAAGGTCGTTTGCGTGAGCGTGGTCAATTCAGACCTGTTTTATTTGCCTCCTGCCAGGGACTTGTTGAAAATCGCGAATTCACCACTTTGATGGCGCGGCTGCTTTCGACCTTGGAAGAATGCTACGAGCATCCTGTGGATATCGAATACACCGTTAATGTGGGCAAAGACAATACGTTTGCTGTTAATTTGCTGCAGTGTCGCCCTTTGCATTTACTGCAATCAGGTAAGCGTATCGATCTGCCTTCACTTTCTAAGAAAGATACCTTTTTTAGTATCAAGCAATGCGCTATGGGCAAATCGCGCGTTGCCCCAATTGATGTGGTGATACGGGTAGATCCTCTTCGCTATTATCAGTGTCCGCACATTGAAAAGCCTACTGTTGCACGCCTTATAGGGCTTGTGAACGAGCATTTCCGAGGAACCGATAAAAACTGTTTGCTTCTTGTGCCGGGTCGCATCGGAACATCTTCGCCGGAGCTTGGCGTTCCTGTCTCCTTTGCTGATGTAAGTAACCTTATGGGAATATGCGAAGTTGCTTCTTCTGAAGCTGGCTATTCTCCTGAACTTTCCTATGGCAGCCATCTGTTTCAGGATCTTGTAGAGGCGGATATCTATTACGGAGCGCTTTTAGAAGATCCAAAGCGGGTATATTACAATCCTGCTTTTGTGGAGCATTTTGTTGATATTACTGCTGAAGTGCTGCCACTGTCTTCCCAAAACGAAAACAGCGCTGGGGATGATGCTGATGCAACAGGGTTCGATTTAAGTTTATCGAGCTTAGATCTAAATGCAGCGAAACCGGATTTGAGTTTGCCTAAGTCGGATCCAAATTTGCCTAAACCAGATCCAAGTTTGTCGAAACCGGAGCCAAATCTAGCAAAACCAAATTCAGCCTCAGCCTCTCTTACACCTTTGGTGCAGGTGTTTGATACGGGAGGGGTGGCACTTACCTTATGGCATGATCTGGGAACTAGTACCAGTATTTGCGGGGTACTAGAGTCATCATAGTGCTGGGTCCACGCAGTGCTGGGTTTGCGTACCGCCGATTAAGACCCTGAGCTTACTGAAGGTTATCGGACGCGATAGGGCTTTTTGCCCCAGTATACTTTTGCGAAGTGGCGCTTGGGAGGTTTTACCTTGCCGACCAAATCAAGCGTCGTCGTGGCAATGTCGCGTGCCGCATAGGGGCGACGCAGAGATTCACCACCAGAAAGCATGGTGTCTAGCCGATCGGGATTTGCGTGGATGGTTTCTAATTCCGCCAGAAGTTCTTCGGAAGTTTCGGCTTTTACTGCAGCACCTGCAGCGGTAACCGTGAGGGTGTTTGCGCGTTCCTGACCATATGATTTACCAACGAGAATAAGGGGCAAACGCGCGCACAGGCATTCCGTGGTAGCTAAGCCTCCTGATTTAGCGATGATCATATCGCTTGCTTCCATAAGCCCTGGGATATCTTCGATGTAGTTAAAAACCGTCACGTTAGTGATATTTCGTTCGGCAAAAAATTCACGCAGTTTAGTGGCGTACTCTTCGTCTGCTCCTGCAAGAATGGCGAAATGCATTTTGGGGAAGTCAGATAACCGAGAAAGAATCTTATTGACGATTTCTCGAAACGGCATGTAGGGCTGAGGCAAACGGGCGCCTGCCATAACAATGACGTTAATTTTGTCATGAGGTAAGCCGAATCTGTCCAATACGGCATCTCTATCGCATGGTTCTGAAAAACCCTTACGAACAGGAATTCCCGTCACTTTTATGTGGCTGTCGGGCACTTTTCGGGGTTTAAGCTCTTTGACCATTTCGTCATCAGCGCAGCAAAACAGATCGCAATCGAGATGAGGCCACAAGCCTTCGGCACCATAGTCGGTTGGAACGCATACCATCGGGAATTCTTGTCGCGTTATCATGCGTGCGGCAACTGCAGCATTTGCGGCGACAATATGCGTTGCAATAATAGCGATTGGCTTGCGCTTTTCCACCAATTTCGTAAAAGGCTTGAACATGCAGGGCGACCAACCCCAGCCGCCTGCCCAAAGCAGACGTCCTGTAAAGGCATGATGCCAGGTGAAGTCGTAAAGAGAATTAAACACTACCGTGACATTTGCTGTTTTGTCTCCATCAAACTTTACATAGCCATAATCGAGGATGTCTAAAACTGCGATTTCAGTATCTTCGGGTAGGTTGGGGTGCTTTCCGCATAAATCTTCTAAGGCCTGAGATATGGCCTGAGCAGCGCTGCGATGGCCTGATCCGACCGAAGCGTGAGTAACGATAACAAGGGGGCGCGTAGAGTTTTCATCACATGTGGTGGTTATCATTGCGCCTCCTTTCGGTGTCGTTTACGCTGCGTTTTGTGCAAAGCCGTTTTTAGACAAAGCTAAGGGTTGTGCCCCAGTTTTGTATACGGTGTTTTGTCATTTGCTTTGGGGCGCTTACTTCAAGCACCTTCTTTTACTAAGTTTAGCTCACTGTAATGAGGGCACAATAAAGCCCCTAAATTGATCCAAAAGCCTTCTTATTATAGGCATTCGAGTGCAGGTGAACGGCTTATCAACAAAGCATTTGCATATCTTTTCTTAACTTCTGCTGCCGCGCGAAGAAATCTTTGCGGTCGCTTCGTAGTCTAACTCCTAAGTATTTTGCAACCACTTTTGCTAAATGATCAAAAGCCCTATCGTCATATATCTGCTGTTTGGTGATTGATAATACGTGGATGTTTTCCGATTCGATGGCAACTCGCCGTTTCGAATCAAGGTGCATTTTCTCTAGGCCACTATGAAATGCGCTACTGTCGTATTCTAGTGCTAACCTGTGTTGTTTTTCTTTGTCGGTTTTTGAAAGAAGCCACGTTAGGTCGCATCGATAGGTTTTAGTTCGCCATCCCTCGTCGACTTCGAGAGGTTTGTTTAGCAGCGGTTTCGGCAGTCCATAGCCTCCGTACAAGGTAGGCAGACAAAGCAAAAGTGTCAGTTTCGTTTCCATGGGCGATGCAGAGTTATCGCAGATAAATGGCAGTGCACGACGAGCTTTAACTAAGCCATGGGTCTTGGTTGCCTTCTGCAGATATTTTGCTAAAAGTTGAGTGCTGGTACGCTTTTCCCGCACTAGAAGGGTGCCCGATTTTGGATCAAGAGCATACGTTCCGCACAGTTCGAATTCTACTTGGATTAAATCAATGAACGGTATTATGTTTGCGATCTGGAGAAAACACGCCTCGGGAGAACTGATAGCAACATGGGGCGAGTGATTTACAAAGGAACTCTTGGGGATTGTGCTTCCTGTAGCGTGGCAGATTATGTTTGCCATGGTACGCCTTTTTGCTGGGCTTGAAACGACAACATGAAAAGGCGGGTGAGTAATTGAAAGTTCTGCCTGAGCCTTTTCTATGACATGGCGATTAGGGGCTGCAAATGATGCTGCATCGCTCCTTATTATTTGCGCATGGCTATCTAGATCGTTTTGACGCCAATAATCAAGAGCTGAGGTATATCCAAGGTAGAGTTTCATAACTTAATGCTAGTGGCTCTAATTCACATAAAGGTGAAAAGAAGCGCACATCTTTCTCGTATAAAAGAAACTCATATCTACTATCGGTATTGCGTCTGTCTTTAAGTGTTTTAAAACCTTTAATATTCAATGTTTGATCAGGGTGATTTTCTAAGGCAATTATCCCAGGTGGTTGTTTCGGTCAGTTGTTTCGAGCAGTTGTCTCGGACATATACCTCAGGCAGCTGTTTTTGGATTGTTATTTCGGACATATACCTCAGGCAGCTGTTTCGGATAGTTGTCTCGAGCGATTGTTCCGAGTGGTTATTTAAGGTTTCCGCTCGGGGTATTTTTGAAATTTTCACTTTTTAGGGGCGTTTTTGTCGAGTAAGGCAAGAATTGCATAGATTGTTTTGCTTGAGAAGGTGCAGCGAATCGAGAAAAAGCTTTACTTAATGCGTTTGTTCCAACTATTTCTTGTTTCGTTACATGTGTTTTCTTTTGATTAGTTAGTAGCTCTGAGAAGTCTATACAATTCTTCTTCTACTTGACATTTCTAAGGGTAAAAAATGCAAATTTCATAAAAGCACGTATCTGAAAACTGTTATAGAAAGAGCCATTTGAAAACTGTTGAGGAGAGAGGTTGAAGCTTGCTGGGCGAGCAAAGCTGTGTGGTTAGTGGATCTGTATGGGCGAGCAAAACTTGATAGGCTAACGAAGTTGGGATAGGTAAGGCTGAAGGATAGTGAAGCCGAGTGGATGAGTAAGGCTGCGTGAATAGGCAAAGCTGGATGGGACAGCAGATTTGTGCCGTAGCGCACAGGGAGGTACCTGGAGCAATGATATTCAAAATGGCAGTATTAACGGCAGTGGCGAATGATAAAAGCGACTCTAAGGTGATTTAACCTTGGAGTCGCTTATGGTTTAGGAATCTATAGCCCGTGATCCGCGCCTGTTTTGCTTTAAGAAAATCTTTTGCAGTTGCTTGTTTCTCTTTCGTTTTTCTTATCCGGCAAAAGTTTCTTCCATTTGCTTATTGGCTACAGCTTTTGGAGTCTTCCAGTCTTCGGAATCATCGGGACGGGGAGCCATCTTGCTTTCATCGCCACCAGCATCCTTTAGACGCTTCAGGTAGTTGCGTGCCTCTTTGGCTGTCACGCCCGAAAGCGCTAAAACAGCAATCATGTTGGGAACTGCCATGCAGGCGTTGAAAATATCAGCGATAGTCCAAACAGCGGATACCGTCATGTAAGGGCCAATGAAAATGCATGCAATATAGAGCCAACGATAAACCTTTACTGCTTTTGCATTGCGGTTGCTGAAATATTCAAGGCAGCGTTCGCCGTAGTAGCTCCAACCGAGGATGGTAGTAAAGCCAAACAGTGCTAAGCAGATCATTAGAATAAAGGAAACGATCTCGGGCGGAACAAAAGGTAATCCTGCTTGGAAGGCGGCGCTGGTTACTGCAGCACCTTCAAGTCCGGGGATGTTGTAGGTGTTGGTCATTACAAGCGCAAGACCGGTCATAGAGCAAATAATAATGGAGTCGATGAAGGTCTGGGTCATGGTGACTAAGCCCTGGCGAGCAGGCTCGTTGGTTTTAGCGGCAGCGGCAGCAATTGGTGCCGAACCCAAGCCTGCTTCGTTTGCGAAAATACCACGAGCAAGACCCATCTGCATTGCGATAAGAATGGCGCCAAACATACCTGCGCCAAATGCCTGCAAACCAAAGGCGTGCTGAACAATAAGGAGCAGCGCGGCGGGAAGCTTATCAATGTTGTAGAAAATAAGGGTGAACGAAAAGAGGAGAAAGACAACTACCATGGCAGGCACAACGCGCTCCGATACGGTAGCGATACGCTTTAGTCCACCGATGATTACCAGTCCAGCAAAAATAGCAGTAACTAAGCCGCCGATGATAGTTGCGATGGAGTAGTCGGCACCGAATAAATTGACAGTGTATGCCATGGCGGGATCAAAGAACCCAGTAACAGCGCTAGAAATAGAGTTCACCTGGGTGAAGGTACCAATGCCGAACAGGCCAACACACATGCCAAAGAACGCAAAAAGCTTTGCAAGCCAGCGCCATTTCTGTCCCATACCATTTTCAATGTAATAGAAAGGACCACCTAAAACATGGCCTTTCTTGTCCATGGTACGAAACTTAACTGCCAGCAATCCTTCGGAGAACTTGGTTGCCATACCGAAAAGTGCAGCAAGCCACATCCAGAACAGAGCGCCGGGACCGCCAGCGACAACAGCAGTTGCAATACCGACAATGTTACCAGTACCAACAGTAGCGGACATTGCCGTGCAAAGAGCACCAAAGCTAGTCACTTCGCCCTTGCCGTCTTCCTCGTTTTTGAAGGTATACCTCAGTGCTTTGCCAAGGGTGCGGAACTGAAGCCCGCGAAAACGAATGGTGAGGAAAATACCGCCTAAAAGAATTAAGGCGATAAGGGGTGGACCCCAAATAAAAGTATCTATGACACCGAGAATTTCATTAAATGCGTCCAAGACAAACCTTTCTTCTTTTTGACCAATAGGCATCCTCAGAGAAAAGTCTTGAAGCGTTGAGGTGACTGAGGTAGTGAAGTAAACCTCCAGGAAATAGATAAAGCATCTGGAGGATACAGGAAACGAATTGATAAAGACGTTTATAATACTCTGTCCTTTTGCCTGAGAGTTTCGGCTATCGCGGTGGTATAGCCTTGCCCCTTCGGCACCCAGCAAATCTGGGATTCTCCAGAGGCCCCATCCATGTCCAGTTTCGAAACGATTCAAGACACTTCAATGAGGATATTTCGCATTCGTTAGTCTACACGTTGTTTACTGTTCCCACAGGAATAACTTGTTCAAGGTAACCTAAATTTAAAATTGAGCGGTTTTCGGTCGAAGATTGTCGGCTAACGAACAACCGCGCCATTAACCATTGCGCTGAATTTGCTCAACCATCTTTTGATAGGCAGCCTTTTTAGGGGTCTTCCAATCTTCGGAATCATCAGGTCGAGGAGCCATTGCTTTTTCGTTGCCCTTAGCTTCCTTAAGGCGCTTCAGATAATTGTGAGCTTCCTTGGCGGTTACGCCGGAAAGGGCAAACAGGGCAATCATATTGGGAACTGCCATGCAAGCATTGAAAATATCAGCGATAGTCCAAACGGCAGATACCGTCATGTAAGGGCCGATGAATAGGCAGATGATGTAGAGCCAACGATAAATTTTCAGCCCACGAGCATTGCGGTTAAAGAAGTATTCGAAGCAGCGCTCGCCATAGTAGTTCCAGCCAAGGATGGTGGTAAAGCCAAACAGTGCCAAGCAGATCATCAAGATGAAGGAAACAACCTCGGGAGGTAAGAAGGGCAGGCCAGCTTGGAAGGCAGCGCCAGTTACCGCAGCGCCCTCAAGGCCAGGGATGTCATAAGTGCCCGTCATCACGAGTGCAAGACCGGTCATAGAGCAAATAATAATGGAGTCGATGAAGGTCTGGGTCATGGTGACTAAGCCCTGGCGAGCAGGCTCGTTGGTTTTAGCGGCAGCGGCAGCAATTGGTGCCGAACCCAAGCCTGCTTCGTTTGCGAAAATACCACGAGCAAGACCCATCTGCATTGCGATAAGAATGGCGCCAAACATACCTGCGCCAAATGCCTGCAAACCAAAAGCATGCTGAACAATAAGGAGCAGCGCGGCGGGAAGCTTATCGATGTTGTAGAAAATAAGGGTAAAGGAGAACACCAAGAAGATAACCACCATGGCGGGCACGACTTTTTCTGAGAAGGTCGCAATGCGCTTTAAGCCGCCGATAATTACCATACCTGCCAATACTGCGGTAAGAAGGCCACCGATAACTGTTGCGATGGAAAACTCTCCGCCCAGAATAGTGACGGTATTCGTCATAGCGGGATCGAAGAATCCGGTAACAGCGCTAGAAATAGAGTTGATCTGCGTAAACGTTCCCATACCAAATAAGGCAACGCACATACCAAAGAACGCGAACGCTTTCGCAAGCCAGCGCCATTTTTGTCCCATACCATTTTCAATGTAATAGAAAGGACCGCCCAAAACGTGACCTTTCTTGTCCATAGTACGAAACTTGACTGCCAGCAATCCTTCGGAGAACTTGGTAGCCATGCCAAAGATAGCGGCAAGCCACATCCAGAACAAAGCACCAGGACCACCCGCAACAACAGCAGTTGCAATACCGACGATGTTACCAGTACCAACAGTAGCGGACATTGCTGTGCAAAGAGCGCCAAAGCTAGTTACTTCGCCCTTGCCGTCTTCTTCGTTTTTGAAAGTGTATTTCAAAGCAAGACCGAGGGTGCGAAACTGAAGTCCTCTTAAGCGAAAGGTAAGAAAAATGCCGCCCAGAAGAATTAAAGCAATAAGAGGCGGACCCCAAATAACGCTGTCAATGGCAGAAAGTATAGCGGTGAATTCTTCCAAAATAAGTCCCTTCTTCCGACTGATAGATGCGTCTCAGGCCAAAGGGAGGTGAATCGTGTGATAAAACGGTAGATAAGGAATCCGGAAGAAAAGTAATAGTTGAACTCTGTCCTTGAGCCTGAGAGTTTCGGCTATCGCAGTGGTATAGCCTTGCCCCTTCGGCACCCGCCTTTAATACGGGATTCTCCAGAGACCTCATCCATGTCCAGTTTCGAAACGATTCAAGACACTTTGTTGGGTGACTTTATTGTGGTGTAGTGTACACCTATGCCAAGCTTTAATTGTTTCGGGTTGGAAAACAAGGACTTAAATGGAAGTTGTACGGCCAAAATGGCTTTTTCTGCGCCGATCCCTCCTATGGAGGCGCCGTTTACCTCTTCTGGCGGGCTTCTTTTGGAGCTTGCTTTCTAAAGCCTGAGGTCTGCAGGCACGGTCTGGGGAGCGGTCTGCAGGTACGGTCTGCAAACCGCTCTGCCAAATGTTCTAATCAAACGCTCTACCAAATAGAGCGCGCGCCGTCGACGTACAACGGTGTGCCGTTGACCATATCAGAACAATCGCACGCCAAGAACAAAGCGGCAGCGGCGATATCCATAGGGTCTCCCACCTTGCGATTGTGGGGAATAGGGTGCGTGATAGCCTCGTAGGCTTTCGGTTTATTGAGGGTGCTTTGCGTCATGTTGGTATCGATGTATCCGGGACAAATACAGTTGACGCGAATATTGAAACGAGCCCATTCAAACGCCATGCAACGAGTTAACTGTAATACGGCTGCCTTTGCGGAGGCGTAAGCTGCCATGCGCGTCGAGGCAACGCGGGCGACAACTGAGGCTAAGTTAATGATGTTGCCTTGCTCCTGTTCGATCATGATTTTTGCTACTCGTTGTGACAAGAAAAATACTGCCTTATAGTCAGTATCTACTACGCGATCGAATTCATCTTCGTCAGTATCTACAATGAGTTGGTCATTGCTGAGTACCACTCCGGCATTATTTACCAGTATGTCAATACGACCAAATGCATCCATCGCAGTTTGCACAAGGGCTTCCTGATCTTTAGAAGAGCGAACATCGCAGCGCACGGGGATAACCCGAATGCCTTGTTCGTTGCCGAATCCCTCAGTAATTTCTTTAGCACGCGCAGAAATTTTTTCTTCATCCATATCGGCGATTACTAGATCGGCGCCATAGGCTGCGAAGGTACGTGCAATAGCACGACCTATGCCAATTTCGCTGCCAACGCCTGTGATAAGAGCTTTTTTACCAGTTAAATCAAAACGCGGTATGCCCATTTGCCCTGTAGTGAAAACAGTGTGATCGCTGCCCTTCATAGTTCCCCCTCCTATGAGTAGCAAGATTTATCTCTTTCACTATGATAAAACGAAAAGGCACCCAAAAGGATGCCCTGTGTAATTGATTTATTTTGAATATAGGCGCTCTTATTAAGAGGTCGTTATGGCTCTAAGAGCCAATTTTGAATCTTAAAAGCTGCCGCAAAAAGCTAATCGCAACCTAAAGCTATAGACCTAGACTCCGGGGCGGCCTCCAGACCGGGGGTTAAGCTGCTGATCCTAAAGATTTGCAGCGTGCCTTTACCTAGAGACCTTCGCGCTCCAAATACGACTTCATTGCATATTGCGTGATGTCGGAACGGTTGATGACGCCTACTACTTTGCCATGATCAAGCACGGGTGCTTTTTTCAAGTGGTTATTGCCTAAAACACGGCACACCATGGGGAGGTCGGCATCGATGTTGATGCCAATAGTGTTTCGTGTCGCTATTTCCATAACGTTGCGGTTCACCAGCGCATCAAGCTTTTCGTCGAATCCAGAATTATCGCGCTGCAATCGCATAATTAAAACAACAGGATCGGTGTACATCTGGCTTTTGTCGGAAAGCTCGCGCATTACATCGCCATCGGAAATAAAACCAACCGGTTCATTTTTGTCGTTGACGATAGGCATAGCACTTACGTTCTTTTCAACAAACATATGAATAGCGTCAAGTACCGTTGCACTTGCGGGAAGAGTGTAAGCGTCGTGACGCATGATGGTCTCCAAAAGCGAAGTTTCGCTGTGACGAGGGACTACGCTTTCTTCATCGCGCGAAGAGGAAGTGTTCTTCACAAAGATGATGGTCATGATCAAGCCGATGGCGCACAACACGCCCGATACCGCAAACGACACATTGATGCCCGTAATGCTTGCATGGATAGAATCCATAGAACCCATGAGTGAAGCAGCCACCAGGGTGTATACCGATACCAAAATTGCGGTACCTAAGGAACCTGATACCTGACGGAAGGTGTTGTTTACCGAGGTACCGTGATTCATAACTTTGTTATCAAGCGCATTCATTGCCCAGGTGGTGATAGGCATATTTACAAGCGAGAGCGAGAACATACGCAGCGTGTAGAGAACGGTAAGAAATACGACGTCGGTGCTGTCATTTAAGGTAGCGAAAGCAAAGGTGCTTATGACCAAAAGCGTCATGCCAACAATGCTCAGAACACGTGGACCATGCTTGTCGAACAGTCTGCCCGCAATAGGACCCATGATGCCCATCAGAATAGCGCCCGGCATAAGTACCAAGCCAGATATGGTTGCTGAATATCCCATGAGGGACTGCAGGTAAATAGGCATCAAAATACCTGCTGAAAGAAGGGATGCCTGCACAAGCATGCCGATAATGGTGCCCATTAAGAATTTGTGATTCTGCAATACGCGTACGTTCAGCATAGGCTTTTCCATGGAAAGCTGACGACGGAAGAAGAAGATAAGAATTATTACACCAATGATACTTGCCACAACGGCTTCTACGCTAATGCCCGAAGAACCGATAACACTAAAGCCGTAGAGCATAGTTCCGAATCCAAGGGTGGATAAAATCAGCGATGGCTTATCGAGGGTAACACCTTCGGAGTTGGGCTGCTGTTTCTGTAAAACAAAAGGAGTAATAACTATAACAACAGCGGCGAACAGCGCAATTGCCAAGAATAAGTCACGCCAGCTGTAATGGTCGATTACCAAACCGGCAACGGTTGGGCCAATAGCAGGACCGAAGGCGATGACAACGCCGAACATACCCATTGCCGTACCGCGGCGCTCAACAGGGAACATAAGCATGAGGACGGTCATAACCATTGGCATAAGAATGCCTGCGCCTGCTGCCTGGGCCAAACGGCCGGTTAGCAGAAGGGGGAAGTTGGGGGCAATGCCGCACAACAAACTGCCTAAGGCAAAAATAGCCATAGAGACAATAAAAAGAGAGCGTGTGGTAAAGCGGTCAATCAAAAAAGCAGTGATAGGAATCATGATGGCGTTTACAAGCGTAAAGCCTGTCGTAAGCCATTGCGCCGTTGCGGCATCAATGCTCATTTCCGCCATAATCGGCGGAAGCGCCGGGGTAACAACCGTTTGATTAAGCACCGTAACAAACGCACCTAAAATAAGAACAACTAGCGTAACTTTTTGCTTACTCGTTAAACCCCAGCCCATATGCGACCTTTCTTTATCATGCTTTATGTGTACTATGCTATTTTGTAAGTGATAATATTACACTCAGTATATTAATATAGTAAGTGTAATTTTTGCGAATATACGTAAATGGCATGTTCGTCACTGTATTTACAAAGTACGTTTACGAAAAATTGTTACTACAGAGCTTCAAAAGACTAAACACTGAAGTGCAGGGGAAGTATGAGCAAAGAAGATAAAGAGCAAGAACAGCGTTTGAGTGCTGCTGATTTAGCCAGTGGGGATTCAGCCAGTGATGAAAATGCGGGGGAAGGGAGTAAGAACTCCTCTCCTAAAAAAGGCGCTTCAAAGAAAACTGAAAGCTTTGTGTCTGGCGGTTTGCGCGAAAAGAAAAAAGAACAAACTCGCCAAGCGCTCGAAAAAGCAATTCTTTGTTTGGTGATCGAAAAAGGCTATGAGGATGTCACGGTTGAAGAAGTATGTAAAAAAGTAGGTATCTCCCGTAAGACATTCTTCAATTATTTTTCCTCTAAAAGAGCAGCTGTCCTTGGAAGGTCTTACATTCCAAGTAAGGAAATGTTTCTGCAGTCGCTTGAAAACTATCCCGATTCTGACTATATCGATGTGATTACGGGATGTATTGAACACGGTTTAACAGCAGAAGATGCTTCCCCAGAGATTAAGGATCTTCGCAAAGCGGCTATGCTCAGCTCTCCTGAAATCTTTTTCCGCAGCAACAAAAGCTCTTTGGTGTTGCAACCAGCCATTATGGAAGCGCTGCATGCTTACTTTACGGCACACCCTGAAAAGCGCAAAGCGCCTGAACTTTCCCTTGACGAGGAATGTCTTATTGGTACGTCGGCCATAATTTGTGTGATGCGCTCACATATTATGCTTTCAAGTTTTAAGGATCATCCTGCACGCATAAGTGAGGCAAGAGAAGTGGTAAAGCGGTATTTATCGTAAAAAATTTCAAATTTAGGCAATTAAAGTAAAAATAAGTAAAATAACGAAACGGTATTTGTGACGTGTACGGCGCAGCAGTGCGCCGTTTTTGTTGGACAAGGGACGGTTTCGTGAAATATAGTGCTGGTCGCACAAAGCTTGCTACGGTTGCATTGGTTACGGTTGGTTTCGCTCTAGGGTTTGCTGAGTTTATTGTTATTGGTATTACTCCCGACATTGCTGAAATCTATCAAATTCCTCTTTCTGATGCGGGTAACTTGGTGGGGTATTTTGCGGTAGCCTATGCGGTATCTACGCCGATTATCGTGCTTTCAACGGGGCGTTTTAAACGCTTTCCTTTGTTCGTGATATTTTTGATTGTCTTCAATATAGGAAATTTGCTTGCTATTTTTGCGCCTAGTTACGAAGTGCTTATGCTTGCGCGTATCTGCACGGCTGTTGTTTCTGGCGTGACGCTTTCGACTGTGATGACCTTCATCAATGACATTATTCCCCAAGAGCAAGCACCACGTATTATTTCGTTTGTGTATGCGGGCTTTTCGGTGGCAAGTGTTTTGGGTACTCCTATCGGCACCTTGCTTTCAGATGCCTTTGGTATCAAATCCGCCTTTGTTGCGGTTGAGGCTGTAGCGCTTTTGGTCACGGTGCTGCTTCTTATTTCCGTGCCACGATCGGGATCAACTGATGTTTCTTCGAGCGTGCGTGAGCAGTTGGTTATCCTGAAAGACCGTCGTATCATTTTGGTTTTGATCATGAAAGCCTTTGGTATGGCGGCGACCTACGTGTTCTACGTGTACGTCACTCCGATTCTGGAAGATTCGGTCGGGCTTTCTGTGTGGATGGTAAGTTTGGTGCTGTTCTTCTATGGTGGCGCCACTATCGTGTCGAATTTGGGAAGCGGATCATTGGCGCAACGCTATGGATTAGGCAAGCTTCCTTTGATGTTTGCGCTGCAGGCGGTAGTGCTGGCACTGCTTGGGGTAAGCCTTGCATCAGGAAACACGATCCTGTGCATCATTAATGTAGTGCTAACAGGGGTGTTTATTTATCACATGAACGCACCTTTGCAGTCGTATTTACTACAAGTTTCTGCGAAGGATTACCCGAGGGCTTTAACCCTTGCATCAGCGGTCATGCCTACCTCCTCTGATATTGGTATCGCAACGGGTTCGTTTATGGGCGGCGTAGTGGCAACCAATTTAGGGTTTGCATGGTCGGGCCCGGTAGGTGCTCTTCTTGCGGTGGTTTCCGTTGTTGCTGCGTTCATGATTTTGCAGCCTGAAAGCCGCATGGGAGGATCGCTGCGTTCGCGTCTTCGTCGCTCAAAGAAGTAAACCATTGAGTCTTTTCGCGAGTTTTGCGTGACGTTAGTACAAAAAGCCCAGTTTCTTGGCTTCGTAGGTTAATTCGTCACGAAAATCGGGATGCGCGATGTTGATCAAACGTTGGGCGCGGGTTGGGATGTCTGCCCAGCGTAGATCGGCAACACCATATTCGGTTACTACATATTGAAGGTCGTTACGCAGCGAAGTGATAGCGCTACCTGGTGCAAGCGTGGGAACAATTTTGGAAACATCACCTTTTTTGGTGTGGGCTACGCTGGTAACAGCAATAAATCCTCGTCCATTTTTGGCATTTTTGACACCGCGAACAAAATCAAACTGTCCACCGCTTGCGGAGTATTGACGAGCGCCAATACTTTCAGCGCAAACCTGTCCTGTTAAATCGATGCTGACAGCAGTATTAACAGAAACGAGATTGTCGTTTTGGGCAATGTTGTATGGATTGCAGACGGTCTCGTAAGAGCAGTAATACATATCGGGGTTGTCGTTGATGAAGTCGTAGAGGCGCTGGGTGCCAGTAGAATAGCCCGCAACGGAAACGCCAGGAAGGTAGTTTTTGCGAGAATTGTCAATAACACCTTTCATCTGCAGTTGGACAAAGGCATCGGAAAACATTTCGGTAAAAACGCCTAAATGCTGTTTGGTACTGAGTCCTGCTGCTATGGCGTTGATTATGCCGCCAATGCCAAGTTGGATGCAGTCACCATCGTTAACGCGGTCGACTATGAGCTCAGCAACTTTGATCTCTTCAGGGGTCGGTTTGGGCGTCTCGACGTCTTCGAGCGCTTCATCCTGAATAAAAAAGGCATCAATGGTGCTGACGTGATAGTTATGCGAATCACCAAAAACACGCGGCAGGCGGGTGTTGATCTGCGCAATGATATGTTTTGCACCACGCAGCGCACCCTGCTCAAATCCGAGGGGGCCAATATTGCAGTATCCCTGGTCGTTAGGCGGGGTCATCTGAACTACTGCATAATCGAATCCAATTTCTTCAAGCATTCTGTTGGTGTCAGAAAAGTGAACAGGAATGTGCGTAACGCATCCCGATCCCTGGGCAAAGCCAGTGCGTTCGTTTGGTCCAGCGAAATAGGTATGGTAGCGAAACTGGTCGGGTGTTGTATGTATATCGGCAAAGGTTATATCGCCGTTCATATAGTTGCCGTACATATCGATACCGGAAAGGGTTCCGTTTTTGATCCGCGCAAGAAGTTCGTTAATGATGGTGGTGGGCACATGCAGGCCGCCCATATAAACTTTCTGCTTCTTTGAGGTGGTAGAGTCGCTCGGGGATTGGGAAGCCTTGGTGTTTCCCACCAGATGTTCTTCGAAAATTTGATCGAGCGTAACGCGCTTTTGTTCATAGTCCTGTTGCCAGTTCATTATTTCTCCTGACTCATACTGCCCCTGTAGATTTCCCCTTAAACACACTTTTAAACACACAATGTTGTCTTGCTGGCAGGCTCAAATGTCAGATCGTACAACAGTGCGCGTGTGTGTAGATAAAGTGTAGCACGCTTTAATAATGTTTCGCCCGCGTAACAAATGGCACTCTCTCAGCCGTTTATCTTCGTATTGTGACGTTTAAAAAGCTTTGTCGTTTTTCTCGGGGGTAAAATTATTTCTTGTAAAACGAAAGGAACTCCCATGGAAGAACGCAAGCTTTCTCTATATGAAAACATCACTAAAGTAAACTCGGTCGATCCGGAACTCTACGAACGCTATCCTGTCAAGCGTGGTCTTCGTAATAGCGACGGATCGGGTGTAATTGCTGGCATCACAAACATCTCCAATGTTCATGGTTATATGATCAGCGAAGGTGACAAAATTGCCGACGAAGGAAAGTTAACGCTTCGCGGCTATGACTTGTATGACCTTCTGAGCGGTGACGAGGAAAAGCGTTTTCGTTATGAAGAAATTGCCTATCTTCTTTTGATGGGGGATCTACCGACGCAAGATCAGCTCGATTTCTTTGTCTCGCGCCTTGATGCTCATCGCGAATTGCCTGATGGCTTTACGGCTTCAAAAATTATGAGCACTCCTTCGCCAGATATTATGAACTTACTCGCACGCTCAGTACTGGTACTGTATGCCGATGATCCTCACGCCGAAGATCGTTCTTACGAGCATGAAATTTCAACAGCAGTTACCTTGCTTTCGCGTCTTCCTCGCATCATGGTGCTTGCTTATTACGCAAAGCAGGCGGCGTTTAATGGCAAATCGATGATTATGCATCGTTTTATTCCAGGTGAATCTACAGCAGAAACCATTCTTTCTATGCTGCGTCCCGACCGTCACTATACGGCTGAAGAGGCTCGTATGTTGGATATCATGATGTGCTTGCATGCCGAACATGGCGGTGGCAATAACTCTACCTTTACCTGCCGTGTTCTTACCTCTGCTGATACGGATCCTTATTCTGCCTATGCGGGTGCTATTGGGTCTTTGAAGGGCTCGAAGCATGGCGGAGCGAACCATCAGGTTCTTGCTATGCAAAAAGAAATCAAAGAAAACGTTTCTGATTGGGAAAATGAAGACGAAGTTGCTTCCTATATTGCCAAGATTGTTAACAAAGAAGCATTTGACCACACGGGATTGATCTATGGCATGGGTCATGCGGTCTACACCAAGTCTGATCCACGTGCGGTTGTGCTGAAGAAGTTTGCAACCAAAATGGCAGAGGGTACCGAATTTGAAGCTGAATTGAATCTGCTTAAACTTATTGAACGCTTAAGCCCTGAGGTTATCTTGCAGGAAAAAGGTACCAAAAAGGAAATGTGCGCAAACGTGGATATGTATTCAGGGTTTGTATATTCTTTGCTGGGTATTCCTACCGATCTCATCACGCCATTGTTTGCGTGTTCTCGTATGGCAGGTTGGGCGGCGCATCGCTTTGAGGAATTGGTAAGTGGTAAGCGCATTATTCGTCCTGCTTACAAGACGGGCATGAAACCTCGTGCTTATAAACCTATCTCAGAACGCTAAACAGAGCACTAGGGCATTCAAACCTTTTGTTTCGTGAGAAAAAGCGATTTGCTATGATTGGCAAGCTGGCAGTTGTGCTGGATGGCACAACGCGCCCGTCTTATACATAAATCGCAAGTAAAGGGGATCCCATGGAAGCCTATAAGCAAGAGTTTATTGAGTTTATGGTAGAAAGCCAGGTTTTAAAGTTTGGCGAATTTACCCTAAAAAGCGGCCGTAAGTCCCCTTTCTTTATGAACGCCGGTGCTTATGTAACAGGCGGACAGCTTAAGCGTTTAGGCGAATATTACGCTCGTGCTATTCATGATAATTTCGGGCTAGATTTCGATGTGGTCTTTGGTCCTGCTTATAAGGGCATTCCTCTAGCGGTGGTAACTGCGATTGCGCTTGAAGAGCTGTACGGCAAAGAGGTGCGTTATTGCTCGAATCGCAAAGAGGTAAAAGATCATGGAGCCGATGCGGGCAATCTGTTGGGTTCAGAACTTCATGACGGCGATCGTGTGGTAATGGTGGAAGATGTTACGACATCGGGTAAGTCAATCGATGAAACGTATCCAATCCTGAAAGCTGCTGCAGATGTTGAGGTAAAGGGATTGATCGTGTCCTTGAACCGTATGGAAGTTGGCAAGGGCGGCATTGTTACCGCGCAGCAAGAAGTGCAAGAAAAATATGGCTTCCCCGTTGCCTCTATCGTAAGCATGGCTGAAGTGGTCGAGATGCTCTACAACTGTGAAGTGCAGGGTCGAGTTGTTATCGATGACGATATCAAAGCAGCTTTGGATGCTTATTATGAGCAGTACGGTGTTAAAGGCGCATAAGCTCTTCTCTTGGTTGTTATTGCAATACAAGGCTGTTATCGCGATACAAGGTTGCTATTGCGATACAAGGTTGTCGTCGCAATATAAATAAATCTGTTCAATTTGCAAGACTCCGCCCTTAGGGGTGGAGTCTTGACGTTATGTCGCTTAAAATTATTATTACGTACAAGACGAAAATTAACCCCTATATTTTTCCACCGAGATTGTTTGCGTCGTGCCTAGTAAGCGCTATTGTGGGCACCGATAAAGGCAGAGCTAAATGCGCACAAGTTGTGGCGCGCAACATACTCTTGCGAAGGCTCGCAAAAGAGATCTTGCCAAAGTTCAACCTTGCAAGCCATGACGCAGGAGGCAATTAGTGCTGTTTGTCTCGGTGGAAATCAGAGAAGCAAGGAGCCCGAAAATGACAAATCTTCTTGATACGCCAAAGCTTGGTTTTGGCTGCATGCGTCTTCCCTTGACGGATCCCAATGATCAAACTTCGATCGATCTTGACCAGTTTAAGGCGATGGTGGATACCTTTATGGAGGCAGGCGGAACGTATTTCGATACGGCTTATGTATATCATGAGGGAGCATCGGAGGTTGCGGTACGTGAAGCGCTGGTAAAGCGTTATCCTCGTGAATCTTTCACTATTGCCACCAAATGTCTGGCATGGGCTCAGCCTGATGCTGAGTCTGCAAAAGCCTGTCTTGACACTTCCCTTGAGCGTTTGGGCGTCGATTATGTTGATTTCTACCTTCTTCACAATGTAGGCGGTGTGCGTACTGCCAAGTTCGATGAATATGGCATGTGGGAATGGGCCCAGCAAAAGAAGGATGAAGGCATTATTAAGCACCTTGGATTTTCCATACATGATGGGGCAGATACCCTAGATAAGCTCTTGACCGAGCATCCTACTATGGATTTTGTTCAGCTTCAGGTTAACTATCTTGACTGGGAAGATCCTGTGGTTGAAGCTCGTCGTTGTATGGAAGTAGCTGAAAAACATGGGGTTCCTGTTGTTATTATGGAGCCTGCTCGTGGTGGCCGTTTGGCTAATTTACCAGAGCGCGGCATGCAAATCTTAAAAGCTGCTGAGCCTTCTTTGAGTGCCGTATCGTGGGCTTATCGTTTCTGTTATTTCTTGCCTAATGTGATTTCGGTTCTGTCGGGCATGTCTACCTTAGACCAGGTCAAAGAAAATGTTGCTGAATGGAAGAAGGCACAACCTCTTACATCTAACGATCGCAAGGTATTGTCAGAGGCACTTGAAGCGCTTCGAAGTGTAGGCATGATCGACTGCACCAATTGTCGCTACTGTGCTAAGGATTGCCCTGCAGGGGTTAAAATTCCTGAAATCATGAGCCTGATGAATTTGGAGAAGATGACCGAAGATCGCGCCTTTGTAAAGGGCTTGTATGATTGGCAGGCTAAAGATGGCTACGCGTCGCAATGCACTCAATGTGGTAATTGCGAGGCAATGTGTCCTCAGGGGCTTCCTATTGTTGAATTATTGGAAGACGCTGCAGATTGGTACGAAGACTAGGAAAGCATCAAACGCTGCTACATTCCTAATCCGCCCATATTGTGAAAGCGTTTTTGGAGCATTTCGGTAGGGTAAGCGTAATCGATATATTGTTCGAAGGCGTTTTGTGGAGGAACGCCGCTTGCCCTATCGTCGGTGCGTACCAAAACACAAATGGTCATTACGATATCCAGAATAAGAAATACCGCAAGGGCAGCAGTTACAAAACGGACAAGTTTACTTTTGAGGTTCACCAAGGAAAAACCCTTTTCGCAAAGGGGAAGACCTATTTTTACCCACAGCATACCAAGGGTTCCCCATACAAGTGCATGGAATAAGTCAGTCCGACCATCGAAATTAAAAGGATTATTAAGGTAGCTCCACGCTACGATGCCTCCGAATGTTTCCATCGCCCAGCTGGCAAAGTATTCAAGGCCTCCGCCAACAAGGGCTCCTATTGCAATAAGAAGAAGCGGGTTTTTCTTTTGGAAGGGCTCAAGAACAATCGTAAGCAGAACAGCAGCGGTGCCATAGATGGGAGAAAGCGGTCCCCAAATAAATCCAGGACGACTTTCCCATTCGTTAAATGCAATATAGTGCTGAAGGGTTTCACCAATAAGCCCAACAACCGACATAAGAAGAAATATCCAGACCAACTTCGTAAAGCTCTCTCTGATATGAGTGCGCTCTGGCACTTCTGTAGACGATGAGCGTTCAAGTACCGTTGCCTGATCCATGTCCCTCCTTATGTCGCTACTTGTTTGTCTAACCTCCTATTTTATCTGTCGAGGTGTCGCCAAGCGGGAATGGCTCGGCGAAATGAAAAAACGAACACAATGTTGAATTAAGGAGGAGTAAGAGGCGTTTGTTAGGGTAAGAAAGAATTTGGTAAGAAAGATTTTGCCCGATGTTTTACGTACTTTCTCCTTAAACTTTAAGGAGAAACTTTTTAGCGCGTTATTATTTTTGATATGACAAGAACTCCCCTCAAACAAATTATTGTTACCCTGCGCCCTCGGATTGCCCGAAGTTTCGGCGCTTTGCGCTCGTGGGCTACGCAGGCTGTAAGTATCTTGTGCCTGCGGACTACACAAATGGCTGGCATCTTGCGCCTGTGGGTAACACAAGCGGCAGACATTTTGCGTCTGCAGGCTACGCGAACCATTAGCGTCTTGCGTCCGTGGGTTTTGGGAGTTGCCCTGTGTGCTTTGGTTCTTTTTTGTGTGAGCGTGGCTGTTTCGAATACGTGCGTCGATAGATCGCCGTCAGCTCAAATTACGACCGTGGAGAAATTGTTGGGCGCAGCGGACGCGTCGAATGCTTTAGAAGATCGAGCAGAAAAGCACGCCCTCGAAGATTCCCAGGTTCGCTTCAGTGAAAATCCCCTTGTTTCGGAAGACCTAAACGCTTCAACTATTGTCAAACAATTAGGATTCGGTACCACACGTCAAAAGAGCGCTCCTTGCGTTGAAGGGGGAAGTGGCATGGTGGCTCAGATGGGTCGAACTTCTGTTCAGCAAGTGGTGTCAAGTCTGTTTATTACCTCATCGGCTTTGCGGAACATACCAAGTGCCGAGGGAACTCCTGAGAACATTTCTCTTGTTGAGGGAGTATCAAACTTGGACGCTCCGACAGCAGGTGAATCACGTGCTGCTCAAACCGATGAAAGTGCCAGCTTGGATGGCCTTACCTCTGCGATTGGCTCTATGGAGTCTCAAGGGTATGAAGTTGGCTGTTTTTTCGTGGATCTCAATTCAGGTGAGGGGGTTGCTTATAACCTGGACATGCGTATTTATGGAGCCAGTTCATTCAAAGGGGTGTACGCTGCCTACCTAAGCGAACAGCTAGCCGATGGTGAGTCGGGCTTGTCAGCTTCAGCAGTGAGCCTCATGGATGACTCTATTCGCTATTCCGATAACAGCGCTTTTTCAACGCTGAGAAACTCTTATGACGGGGCGGGATTTGCTCGCTGGGTTGAATCATGTGGAGTCAGTTCCGATATTGTGCACGATACGCATTTCCCTCGATATTCAGCGCGCGAATCGGCTCTGTTCTGGCTGCATACGTATCGCTATTTGCAGAGCGGCACAGATGCCGCCTCTCACTTGCGTGAGCTCTATACGCAAACAAATGTCTCGTTTATTCGCGATGGTGTAACAGCGGTAGTGGCCTCAGGCGATGAAGCGCAGCGCGAATCTGATGTAGAGGAGCAGGAAAACGTCTCTGAAGAGACTGCCGGGGAATTAAGTGGTAAGAGTGTTGTTGTAATGAACAAGGCAGGCTGGATTGCTTCGAGTCCTCGCTTTAGTGGACTTTGTGACGCGGGTCTTATTGAGTGCGGCGGGCATACGTATCTGATGTCAATTATGACAAGCGCGCCTGATAGCGCAAGTCACCGAGACCAAGTGGTCACGCTCGCCAAAGAGCTTTTTAAGCTTCGTTCATAGGGCTGCCCTGAAGGGAGGGGCTGATATTTTCACAAAGCGCCTTTCAGGGGTTATTGAGTTGCGCTTGCTTTGTGAAGAGCGCTTATCTGGGGCTTATATAATTGACAAAGATTCAGGCATTGATACCATGATATATCAGTAAGTTGTAACGCGTTCGCGTTTAATCAACTAAAGGTACGCGAGGGAACCAGCAAAAGGCTGTTCCAGAAGAGGAGATTTAGCTGTCGTGAACGATTCCGACGGCGGCGGTCGATGTTGTTCGACACGAAAACGCTCAACTAATCATATCTATGTAGTAAGTGATCCAACGCGGTCTATGTCTTGGTGTGACATGACTGCGTTTTCTTATGCTCGCAATAAAGCTTACCGTGCTTGGCGTACCCTACCGATAAGCGCGAAGGTAGTTTTGCCCCTCAAGGGGGAGATGGCTGTGTAAGAGCTCCGATAAAGATTTTGGAATTTTCACGGCTTATTGAAAGGAACGGATACTACATGCCGATTTGGGTCAGTTTATTATTAGTGGTTTTCTTTTTGTTGATGAACGCCTTTTTTGTTATAGCGGAATTTTCTTTGGTGCGTGTTCGTAAATCGCAGGTTGAACTTCTTGTCGAAGAGGGGAAACCGGGAGCAAAGCGTGCTGCTCATATTGCCGATAATGTAAATGCCTATCTGTCCGCCTGTCAGTTGGGTATTACCCTTGCCTCTTTGGCTTTGGGTTGGTTGGGCGAACCGGCAATCTCTGCTTTGTTCCATCCAGTTTTTGTTGCGCTGGGCTTGCCTGACGCAGCGGTAACGGCTATTTCGGTTGCTATTGGTTACTTTATTATGACTGCCTTACATGTTGTGATAGGTGAGCTGGTACCAAAGTCGATGGCTATCTTGAATACCGAAAGCTATGCGCTTCATACTGCAGGTCCTCTTCATGCGTTTTACATGATGACCTTTCCTATCATGTGGCTATTCAACACGCTTACCAATGGCATTATGCGTTTGACAGGCCATGATACTTCAAAAGAACATGATGCTTATACGGAAGAAGAAATCAAAATTTTGTTGGAAGAAAGCGCCGAATCAGGCTCTATCGAGCAGGATCAGTATCAGTATCTGGATAATATCTTCGATCTCGATGACAAGGATGCTGAATCAATCATGACACCTCGTACTGAAGTGGTTGCAATTGATTTGGATGATGATCTTGCAACGAACCTTGAGATCATGGGTGCCAATAAATTCACGCGTTATCCTGTTTACAAAGAGGATAAGGACAACATTATTGGCTTTGTGCATATCAAGGATGCTTACCTGCTGCCCGAGGGATCTTCTATGAAGGATCTTCGCATTCGTACGATTCAGGCTGTTCCTGAAAGTTTGTCAATTTCTAAATTGATGCAAATGCTGCAGGCAAAGCATACCAAGATTGCCGTTGTTGTCGATGAGCATGGTGGTACATCGGGCATCGTTACCATGAGCGATGTTGTCGAACAGATTATTGGTCGAATGGAAGATGAATACCTGCATGATGACCAAGACGAAATTCTTAAAGTTCGCGAAAATCAGTATGTGGTGGATGGATCGCTTCCGGTAGACCAATTTGTCGAGTTCTTAGGGTTCGAGCCTGTTCCTGTTTATGATTACGAAACAGCGGGCGGCTTGATGCTTGACCTGCTCGATAAGATTCCCGAGGAGGGAGACCAATACGAGCTGGTTCATGACGATAAGAAGTTCACGCTCGTTATCAATATCATGGATGGTTACCGTATCGATAAGATCAGCGTGCTTATCGAGCATATCGAACTTCCCGAGGAAGAAGAGGAAGACAAGTAGGGCAAAGCTTGCTCTTAGGCGAAAACCATGCCCTGCTCAAGCGATAAAAGCTGTTGAAAATAACCGTTATGGTGTGCAAGATCTTGTGGATGGCCGTCTAGTTTTAGGCGGCCTTTTTCTAAGAAAAGAACGCGATCCATAGCGCTCACCCCTTGCAGATGATGGGTGATCATCAGAATCGTTTTGTCTTTAAGCGTTGAAAATACTGAATCCAGAACCTGCTGTTCGGTGAGAGGGTCGAGACCCACCATAGGCTCATCCAATATGACAATAGGAGCGTCTTGCAGTAAAACGCGGGCAAGCGCAACGCGATGACGTTCTCCGCCTGAAAAACGAAGACCGGCTTCATCAACAATCGTGTCAAGGCCTTGAGGCAATCGTTCAAGAAGGGAAGAAAGCCCTACCTTTTGAAGAGTTTCAGTAAGGAGCTCATCGTTTGCATGAGGGTTTCCTATTAAAAGGTTATCGCGCAGCGTTGTGTTGAACACATAGGTGCGCTGCTGAATTACCCCGAAATAACGGGAAGCATCGGTGTGAAGTTCGCTCGGAGCGATCTGGTTTCCTTCGGAATCGATAAGGAGTACTTTGCCTTCGGTAGGTGCTAAATCTCCACGGATAAGCGAAGCAAGAGTTGATTTGCCTGCGCCACTTTTGCCCAAGATGGCAACCTTTTCTTGAGCAGGGAGGGAAAGCGAGAAATCATCAAGAAGAAGACGCTTTGTTTGGGGATACGAGAAGCTTACCTTTTCTAATCTGATTTCTTGAATGCGAGGTCTTTCGGGACTTGAGAGATGATCCGTGTTCTGGTTTTCTGGCGAAGCGCTTTTTTCGTCACATACGGGGCTTTCTTTGAGGATACGAGGCTTTGCGGATGCTTTTGTAAGAGGCTTGGTATCCACGGAAGGTAATTCATTGAGGCGTTGCACGGAATCTTGATGTGCGCGAGCCTCCGTTGCGGCTGCAGGGAGGGGCGCAAAAGCATCTATAAGAGGGAAATATCCCAGCACAAAGGCAAGAATCCAATTTGCATTGCCTCCCGTCTGTCCGCCAAAAGAAAAAGCAGCCCATGCAACGACGACAACAGCGCCAAGAGCAAAAAGAATTTGCAGGACTACATCGCGGCGTTTGTCGAATGCGTGTCCCGCTCTCTCAAGCTCACGCAGGCTGGTCTGCGTTTTTTGATGGCGCGCAACATAGTCGGGGTAGCGTCCGGAAAGTATCCAGTCGGTAATACCAAGAGTGTCATCGGTAATCTCGGTATAAAGAGACGCTTTGAGGGCCTTGTGCTTTGCTTGGCGAGCTCCATTTAAGGATGCCGAGATAAGCGGCACTACCACAAGCTCAAGGGCGAGGAGTACGAGAACCACCAGTCCCATCCACCAGGTATACAGACCAAATCCTATAACGAGCAAAAGTCCTAGGATCCAAGCAATAACAACGGGGAATACGGTACGGAGATAAAGGTTTTGAATATGGCCGATATCTTCAGCCAAAAGGCCAAGCGCATCTCCAAGGCGGTAGAGCGAATGGAAAAAAATCCCTTGCGTATCAAAAGCACGATAGAGCTTGACACGAAGGCTTGAAGTCATTTTCAGCACCCAATCGTGACTTGTAAGACGTTCGGCATATTGCAAAAGAGGTTTACCAACACCAAATACGCGCACGCAGAGAAGAGGGGTTCCCAAAAGCAAAATGGAATAGGGCATCTCAGCAGAACCGCCGATTAGCCAACCGGAGGTAAACATTAAGGCGGAGGCGAATCCGAGCGTTAAAACTCCCAAAAAAAGCGCAAGGAATAACGTTTTTTTATAGCGGGCGAAATAGGGTTTAACCCAGGTGTCTTGCTTCCAGGAAAAAGCCTTTGAAGAGGTGTTTTTTGTGGTTTTAGGTGCGCTTTGAGCGTTATCATGCAACATGGGATTCACCTTCTTTCGAGAAGGGGTTTCCAAACTGGATAAGCCCTGATTGTATAAGATTTTCAGGAGTGTCTTGGGTGCGTAAGTGCCCTTTTTCAAGCACCAGTACGGTGTCCATGGCGGAAAGCCAATGAAGACGATGGGTGGCAAGAAAGACAAGTTTGCCTTCCATGAGTTCAAGCATGCGATCCTTTAGCTCAAGTTCAGTTTCGATATCAAGGTGGGCGGTGGGCTCGTCGAAAATGAGAACACCACACTCTTTGTTGAGGAATGCGCGTGCAAACGCAATACGTTGTGCCTGACCTCCGCTTAAGGAGTGGGCCCCTTCTCCAATGAGGGTATCGATTCCTTGTGGTAGCTCTTCTATCAGGGTATCAAGTCCCATGAGCGAGCAGATTTCTTCGATCTCTTTACGGGAGGCATCGGGTTGATAAAAGGAAAGATTATCTTTTAGCGAAGCATGGAAGATATGGGGGTTTTGCGGGATGTAGGCAAGTTGGTTTTGCCATGCTGGGCAGTGTAGTGAGGGTAGTGATTCTTCATTGAGAATGATTGATCCACTGCTAGGTTCACTAAGCCCTGCTAAGAGATGGGCTAGGGTACTTTTTCCGCTTCCCGATTGTCCGATGATCCCTACAATTTGATTTCCTGCAAAGGTGGCTGAAATATCTTGCAAGGCAAAAGCGTTTTCGCCCTGATAGCGATAAGAAAGAGCAGAAAGCTTAAGTGTTGCCTTGTTTGACCAGGATAATAAGCCAGGTGTCTCCGAGGAATAATGGCTCGAAGAGCACTTCGGGGTGTGCTCTTCGGTATGGTCCTGGGAAAGATTGGAGGCATCGGTGGTTGAGGGCTCCAATAACGCAAGAATTGAATGAAGCGAATTCTTGCCATCAAGAGAGGCGTGGTAGTCGGAGGCAAATTCACGGATAGGCCTGAAATAATCTGGCATTAAAACCAGCACAAACAGAGCAGGAAACAGCGTAAGTGAGCCATCTACCAGGCGAAAGCCAAGCATTACCGCAATGGCGGCGATGGATATGGTCGAAAAGGCATCAAGTACGGCGCCGGAGAGCGTGGCAACACGAAGCGTTTTCATGGTTGCCACACGAAAACGTTCGCTTGAATCGTAGATTTTTTCTGTCTGGTCTTTGCTACGTCCAAAAAGTTTCAAGGTGTCGATGCCTCGAATGGAATCGAGAAAGTGGTTTGCAAGACGTTGGTACTCTTTGTGCTGCTTTCCCGCCTCAAGGCTTGCGGTGTGTCCGATGAGCACCATTTGCAGAATGATTGCAGGAAAAACCAGAAGTCCAATAAGGGCAGAAACCCAATCAAGGCAGAAAAGAAGGACAAGAAGCATGACGGGAACTACGACGAGTTTCGTCATGCGAGGAAGTATCATGCGCAAATAGGCTTCAACTTGGTCAACGCCTTCAACGAGCAGGGTAGAAAAGCTCCCAGTGCCCTTTTCTTGAACGAGGTCCGCACCTTCATTAAACAGCTTTTTAAAGAGCGCATCACGAAATTCGTCAGCTTTGCGGCAGGCAAATGATTCAAGTTTGCTTGCCTGGGCATTGTCAACGAGCTGACGAAGAACAAGACATACGAAAAAACCTACGATAAAAGGAACTTGATCAATAAGGGTGTGACTATACCAAAGATTGACAAGGGCGGTGGTTAAGCAAAAAGCTTGTCCCATGATAAGAGCTCCTGTAAGCAGCGAAAAGAGCGTGCAATGCATAAGCATTTCACGAACTCCTTTAATAGTGAATAACAGGCGATCAATCATGGTGGTCCTTGTCGGGTGGTAGAGGATGTTTCAAGGATAAACAATAAAGCCGCTGCGAAAGAGAGTTTCCGCAGCGGCTTTTCTTGAGAGCGCGTTAGTATTCGCTCAGGTCTTCGTCAGTAATTCGACCGCGGAAGGTGCGATAAATAATTACATGGTAGATCAAGACAAGAGGTAAACCAATGCAGGTAATACCGGTCATCCATCCCAGTGCCAAATCGGATGATGCTGCATTTGCAATAGTGATGCTCTCACCAATCGAAGCGGCAGATGCTACCACCAAGTTAGGGAACATGGATGCGGCAAAAAGAACAACCAACAAAAATGCTGCAGCACTGCTGAGAAGGAAAGGAAGTAGATCATTTCCTTGTTTATCGGCACAAACAAGCACGCCAATTAGAGCAACAGCTACCAGGATGAATACCAACCAGCGAACAATTTCAAGGCTTGGATCCATAGCAGGCTGAATGCCAAGAAGCGCATAAGCGGTTACTGCCACAAACAAGACTAAGCTTACCAAGGCAAGAGGGCGGCGAAGGCTAGCAACGCGTACTTGGAATTCGGAAGACTTAGGAGCTTTCAGGGAAAGCCAGGTTGCGCCTTGCAGTAAGAAGAACGACAGACCCAACAGCCCGCACAAAAGGGTGAAGGGGGTAATTAAGCCAAGAAGAGGAATGCCGATGTAGTCGCCGTTGGCATCCATGGGAATACCTGCGTATACGTTGCCGATTGCAACGCCAAACAAAAGAGCAGGCAACAAAGACCCAAGGAAGAACAGGGCGTCCCAAAGCTTTTTCCACTTAGGATCATGTGCGCGATATTCAAGTGACACGGCGCGGACGATCAAGCCGAACAAGACCAACATGATTGCCAGATAGAACCCGGAGAAGGTTGTGGCGTAGGCTGGTGCGAATGCGGCAAACAGAGCACCACCAGCGGTAAGCAGCCATACTTCGTTGCCGTCCCAAACAGGACCAACACTGCGGCGCACGATAGCTTTTTCTTTTTCGTCTTTGGCGACAAAGGGCGATAAAACGCCAGCACCAAGATCAAATCCGTCCAAAATGAAGTAGCCAGCAATGAGGACGGCAATAAGGATAAACCAAAGAATTCCTAAAACAGTCATGCCTATTCACCATCCTTCTGTACTTCTTCAGAACGAGGACCATTTTTGATGAGATGGATAACAATACGTGCCCAGCCAATGATCAAGAACAGATAAATCAAGCAGAACAGCGTGATGGTAAGCGCAAGCTCGGGTGAGCTAACAGCAAGAGAGTTTGCCTCTCCCGTCAACAGGCTGACACCATCAGGGCTGCTTGCGGCAGGGTATACAACCCAGGGCTGACGACCAATTTCGGCAGTTACCCAACCACCCTGAATGGCGAGGAAGGGGAACAAAGGAGAAATGATAGCCAAGTTTTGCAGCCAGCGCATGTTCTTAATACGACCTTTGCGGTAGGTGAAAATAAAGGCAAGGATAGTAGTAAGAGCAATAAGGCCAAACATTACAATCATCAAGTGATAGCTCTGGAAGACCGTGTTAACGGGAAGCTCATCGACGGTTTCCTCTGTGAAATCGCTGCCATAAACACCGCTTGCAGCTAAATCATTGAGGCCAGGGTATTCCTTATTGAAGTCCCATGAAGCTAAGAATGAAGTACCGCCAGGAATAGCAAGAGGAGTAATGACCTCTTGATTTTCTTCATCAACCCAACCAATTGCATAGAGTGGCATGGCTTCTGTCTCGTAAGCACCTTCCATCATAGCGAACTTGGTGGGCTGCTGTTCTGCGACTGCAACAGCAGACTGATGGGCAAATGCCACCATAAGAACGGTGGTAATGAGGGCGATGCAGGAAGCAACGCGTACCGTTTTAAGGGCAAATTCAGTATGACGACCCTTCTTTAAGTACCATGCGCCAATAGCGAGGGCCATAAAGGCACCCATGATAAGCAGTGCATCAACGGTATGCAGATAACGAGGAATCGTCGTCGCGTTGAAAGCGGCGGCAATGAAGTCAGTCAGGATAGCTTGGGTTCCGTCAGCGGAAAGCTCTGCGCCTGCAGGGGTCTGCATCCAAGAATTTGCAATGATAATCCACAGAGCCGATAAGCAGGAGCCGAACCAAACCAGCCAAGCTGAGGCAAGGTAGAATTTCTTGCCAACCTTTTTGCGACCGAAGAGAAGAACGCCCAAGAATACGGACTCTAAGAAGAAGGCTAGAAGGGCTTCTGCAGCAAGAGGTGCACCAAAAATGTCACCTACGAAACGTGCATAATCTGCCCAGTTGGTTCCAAATGAGAATTCCATTGTGATACCAGTTGCTACGCCCAGAGCAAAGGTGGCGGTAAACACCTTAATCCAGAAGCGTGAAGCAGCGGCATCTTCTGGCTTTTGGGAACGATAGTACTTTGTTTCGAAAACAGCGACAATCAATCCCAAGCCGATGGATAGCGGCACGAAGATGAAGTGATACATGGCAGTAAGCGCGAATTGGATACGCGCCAACAAGACCGGATCAGCTAAAAAGTCCATCTGTGCACCTCCTTTACCGTTGCGGTTTTATCTGCCAGCTGTATTCGCTGCACCTTCTTCACTTAAGCGAAGACAGATGGCTCCATAAAACCTTCACTTTTAACATGGTTTCATACTACCACCGAATTCAGGCAGATAAGGGCGCAATAGCAAAAAATGTTATTAAATTAGTAACATTTATGGATAGTGTGCAACAGAGCATTTCCTAGTGGGTATAAGGGAGGGGGTATAGCCGCTGCTAAAGTTATACTTGGAGGCTTTTTGGTAACTGAGTATGATGAATACTTGAAAAGATTTGAGTGGAATATACCTGCTTAGGGGAAAGCGGGTAGCTCAACGTACCAATCATCGGAGGAGGAAGCGATGGGTATACGAGTAAACGGCAACGTGATTGAAAGCGATCCAAATAAAAAATCGCTCGAAGCGGCTCGTGAGCTTCTTGAGAATCCTGATTTTCAACCGGTAAAACCTCGCTTTGCAGCAACGGTTATGCTGGTTCGCGATTCGAAGCCTGGTCAAACAAAATACCGTATTGAAGATGAAAACTATCCTGAAGATTTTCCCTGTGGTCAAGAGTTAGAAGTATTTATGCTGCGTCGTGTAAAGACGATGGAATTCGTTCCTGATGCGGTGGTTTTCCCTGGCGGGCGCGTTGATGATAAGGATGCTGAAACGGGTCTTAAGTGGGCAGGTCCTACTCCTGCTGAATGGGCGGAATATATGAATGTCGACGAGGAAACAGCACGCAAAGTAGTTGTTGCTGCCGCTCGTGAAGTATTTGAAGAGTGTGGCGTACTTTTGGCAGGATATGAAAACGGCGACATGGTAACTGATCTGTCGGATCCGTCTTGGGCAGAAGATCGTCGAGCACTTGAAGCTCATGAACTGGCGCTTTCCGAGATGCTCATGCGCCGTGATTTGGTATTGCGCACCGATCTTTTGGGCCTTATTGCTAATTTCTGTACGCCTGAATTTGAACCTAAGCGCTACGATACCTTTTTCTTTTCGGCGTTAATGCCGCAAGGTCAAATTGCAGACGACAAAACGAGCGAGGCTCAAATTGCTGGCTGGGTTACTCCCGCTTATGCGATGCGGGAAGCAGACGCGAATCGCTGGCTTGTGCTTGCGCCGACAGTTTATAACCTGACCTGTATTGCCAATGCGCATGACGCTCAAACTTTCGTTTCAGCACGAAGGACACTGAAAAAGATAATGTCTAAGCCCTACTATCGCGAAGATGGTTCGATTGGGCTGCGCGGAGAGTTGGGGGCGTAATGAGAAGCGAAGAGGCCCAAACACAATCTCAGGCAACGTTTATTGCTGATGAAGCGCCTTGGCAAGGGGGGCGAGTCAGTAATTTTGTCACCTGTATAAAAGCTAATAACCCCAGTCCTATGACGTATGGCGGTACCAATACGTGGATAATTGCAAATCCTGAAAAAGTGCAGGGAGACGATACGCGCTGTGTCGTTATCGATCCTTCGCCTGAAGGCGAACACGTACAGCACCTTATTGATGCGTGCAACGAAATGGGAGTGAAGATCGGTGCGATTTTTCTTACGCATGATCACCACGATCACACGGCAGGGGCGGTAGAGCTTGCGCAAAAAAGCGGTGCGCCTCTTTATGGTCCTAAAGCTGAAATGGGTGCCGATACGACCGGTGGCGTGTTTAAGGTTGATCATGTGCTTCAAGAAGGGCTTTTGTATCCTTTTGAAGGATCTCCCATCTTCGAGATTTATAAAATTCCTGGTCATTCAAGTGATTCGATGGGAATTCTGCTTTCTGAAGAACAGCTCATGTTTGTGGGGGATGTTGTATTCAGGCATGGCCCTACGGTTGTGTTTCATCCCGATGGGAATCTGGAAGAATACTTCTCATCGCTGGATTTGCTTGAAGATCTAGTCAAACTTGGCAAAGTGGAGCTTTTCTGTCCAGGACATGGATATCCCGTCACTGATCCTCTTCGGGCGATTCAGGCAACGCGAGATCACCGAGTTGAGCGGCTTGAGCAGGTAAAACAAGCATTAGCACAGGGTGTTGCGCGTGATGCAAATGCGCTGTTCGATGCGGTGTATGAAGGGGTGGATGAGCATCTTCGCTGGGCTTCTCTACGCAGCATTGAGGCACAGCTGGTGTATCTTGATTCGCAAGAAGGGCACTCAGTGAAGCAGTAATTGTGATCGTTGAGACGCTTTTAAGGGGGAGAGGGAATCAATGAGTGGACTTGCGGGATTAAAGGTTGTTGATCTTACGATATTTGCGGCTGCGCCAGGGTGTGCGCGGTTGCTTGCTGAGTTGGGCGCTACGGTATATAAAATCGAACGAGAGATTGGCGATGATCAGCGTACGCAGGGCGTGTCTTGGGGTATGAAATTTAAGACCGATATCGACGATGCTGCGTTTGATTGTGGCGGATTTAATCGTAAATGGGTTTCTCTTAACCTTAAAACTGAAAAAGGCATGGAAGCGATGCTTAAGCTTCTTTCAGATGCGGATGTGTTTATTACGAGCAATCGTACACCGGCTCTTGAGCGCATGGGGCTTGATTATGAAACGCTTCATAAGAAGTTTCCTCGCCTCGTGTGGGCTCAGCTTCGGGGTTATGGTGAACGAGGAGAAATGGCTAATGAGCAAGGTTATGATGCCATTACCTATTCTGCCCGTGGTGGCGTAACTATGAGCTTTCCTAATGCGGGTGAGCATTTCGAGGTGGGAAATTCTCCCGTTGCATTTGGTGATTGGAACTCTTCTAATGCTTTGGCAGTAGGCATCTTGGCAGCTCTATGGAACGCTCAGCGTACAGGAGTAGGCGACAAGGTTGTAACAAGTCTTTATCACGTTTCTAACTGGGGCATGATGAGCGCTATCTGCGCACAACAGCAGGGTCAGGCTCACCCCAAGGATCGCGCAAAGGCGCCTTGCCCAACCAATAACAGCTATGTTACTGCCGATGGGGTTTGGTTCGTTATGTGCTTTGGTAACTACAATAAATTCCATCGCAAAGTGTTTGAAGCCATAGGTATGGATCCAAAGTATTGGGAAGATGAGTCGTATACCAGCTTAGAGGCACTTGCAAAAAATGGTAAAAATGTTGAAGTAATTGCTGCAATGGAGACGATCTTCAAAACAAAGACGTGGGCTGAATGGGAGCCTTTCCTCAAAGAGGAAGAGCTGGCATGTGAAAAATGTCGTACGGTAGAAGACGTATTGCACGACAAGGAAGCTTTTGATAACGATCAACTTCGTCGTGTGTATTATGAAGATCAGGGATATGGGGACGACCATTGCTATACCGTCACAACAGCTCCTGTGCGTTTAGAGAGCTTAGGAGATCCCGTTTTGTATCGCTCTCGTCCGGTTGGGTATGACACGCGCGAAGTCTTACAAGGTTTGGGCTATTCTGATATTGAAATCGATACGTTTGATGTAGATGGTTCGGTTTGTTGCTATGCGGGAGCACCCATGCCAGAAAGTGTGTTACAGCCCAGTTATGGGTTGCATCCCGCTAATGCAGAAGAGGCAGCACAGATGGCAGCAGCGCGTGCCGCAGAAGAAGCGGCGGCACAGACGAAAGCATGGTAAAGCTTTACGGATTAGCTGCTAGCTGACGCCTTTATTATTAGCATCCCTTCCAATGAGGTTCTCGCTTTTCGACAAATGCCTTTGGGCCCTCAAGGGAATCTTCGGTGGCGTTAACAAGCTCTTGGTAGTAATCCATAATGCTCCAACCGGCACCTGGAAATTCATCATCGCAAACAGCAGCTTCTTTCATAGCGGCTTTGGAATACTCAATAGCTTTCGGAGCGCTTTTAACAATGCCTTCAGCAAGCTTAAACGCGGTTGGAAGAAGGTCTTCTTCGTTTACGAGGCGGCTTATGAGCCCCCATTCGTATGCTTTTTGAGCGTCGATATTGTCGCCTACCAGAATAAGTTCAGCTGCGTATTTTTGAGGAATTTGCTGCATAAGGCGCAAGATGGCACCATCGCCCGTTGAAGCGCGACCATGGCGTGCTTCGGGAAGCCCAAAGACCGAATGGGTGCTTGCAAGGGCGATATCGCAGGCGAGAACTAATCCAAGGCCGCCGCCGACACATACCCCGTTGACTGCGGCAATAAGAGGTTTCTTAAAGCGGTGCTTTGACATACCAAGAAGCCCCCAGTTTTCCTTACCTTGAGGTAAGTGATAGGTACCTGCGGCAAGCTCTTTTAAATCTGCACCTGCGCAAAAACAAGTACCTGTGTTGGTAATAATGCAGCAACGTAAACGAGGATCGTTATCCCAGCGTTCCAGCTCGCTTGAAAATTCTTCCATCATGCGTGAACTCATGGCATTTCGTGCTTGAGGACGATTGAAGGTTATGAGAAGAACGCCATCGCGCTCTTCGGTCAAGATGGTCTCGTAGGTCATTGCATTCCCCTTTCTTCCCCGTAATGAATTCATTGTAGAGCTCGAGAACGCAAGAAAACTCCCGAAATGGAAAACGGTATACGTGCCACTAAAAAAGCCCGATATGAAGTCGGGCTTTTATGAGGCGAGTTTGTCTGATAGACGTTTTGTAAAAACGCAAGAGACTTTTGCAAAAAAGAGACGGTAGTTTTGCAAAAGCAATAACCGAAAGATTAGTTGCTTGCCTGGGCTCGCTCCTTTAAGCGGCGATCAAGTTCATCGGCAAGCTGATGACGCTTAACTTTGCCGGATTCGGTCATAGGGATCTCATCGATGAATTCGATATGCTCTGGGCGTAGACGCTTTGCAACTCCAATGGAATCAAGATAATCCGCAATTGATTCAAGCGTTGGAGTGACATCGCCTTTTTGCACGATAAACGTACAAATGCGCTCACCTAAGCGTTCATCGGGCAAGCCAATGGTGGCATGAGAACCAACACCAGGGCAGCCAGTAAGATTGTTGTCTACTTCGTTTGCAGAGATGTTGATGCCGCCACGAATGAGAATTTCTTTTTTACGGCCGTTAATCTTTACACGACCCTGGTCGTCTTGGATGCAGAGGTCGCCGGAGAAGAACCAGCCATCTTCGCTCAGATCTTTGGCGGTTGCTTCGGGATTTTTGAGATAACCGCTAAACATGTGAGGTCCACGAGAAACCTCTTCGCCCTGGGTGCCGTGCGGCACTTCGTTGCCCTTCTCATCGACAACTTTAACTTCGATGCCTTCGCAGGGGATGCCGGACCAGTTGCCATTCCACTCAAGGCAGTTCTCGGGCGGGACAAGCAGATGGGGGCAGCTTTCGGTGGAACCATAACATTCACAAAGCTTCAAGCCATGCTTATCGGCGCGATGAACCATCGTTCCAGGAACAGGGGCGCCGCCGCATACATAAAGCTTTAAGGTCTTAAAGGAAAGGCTTTTCTTTTCTATAACATTGAGCATGTCGTAAATGAAAGGCGTTGCGCCCATAGACCAGGTAACGCCTTCTTTGTTCATGATCTCGATGGACTCCTCAGGATGGAATTCCTGCTGGAGTACCACGCGTCCTCCCAATAAAAGAGGAGTAATAAGGCCATGATTAAAGCCTGTGGCATGGTTGAGAGGAGCAGGCATGAACATGACATCCTGCTTGGTTAAATGCAGTGACTTGATGAAGGTCTTTTCAGAGAAGATCAAGGCATTGTGAGAGATCAGTACTGCTTTTGGGCGACCGGTCGTGCCAGAGGTGGAAAGAATGAGAACAACTTCATCCGAGGTGCTCTCGGGTGCTTCGGTAAGTGGTTCAAATGTTTCAAAAATTTCGTTTAAGGTAATCGTTCCGTGGGATTCGACGGTTTTGTCATGAACGCAGAAAGCGCCGTCGAGCAAGCTGGTAATTTCATCTTTGACGGCAAGGAATTGATCCTCGAAGTTGGTCTTATGATGGAAGGTGGGGCAGATAAAAGCCTTCGACTCAACGAGGTTCATAGAGTAAACCAGATCTTCACCGTTGAAGGTAACAGGAAGAGGATGGCTTACCGCACCAACTTTCAAGCATGCAACATAGAGGATGCAAAATTCTGACCAAGGGGGCATTTGATAGCTCACCACATCGCCATTTTTTACGCCAACACTTTTAAGCCAAGTGGCAAGGCGGCTGGCTTTGTCGTCGATTTCAGCATAAGTGAAGCGAACGCCTAAGTTATCGCTTACATATTCATCGTCGGGGAACTTAGATACACGGTCTTTCCATACATCGAACAGAGTTTGTTCAGTCCAGTATCCCTTTTCGTAATACTCCTTTTTATTCTGTTCGTTCACTTTTAGGTCGGTAATCATAAATCCTCACTTCATACGACAAGAACGTACGAGAATTCTTGTCAAATTTTCGGAATTTCCTTTTAAGGGTTTTCCGCCTTATTCTGCGAATACGCACACGTATCCCCTCCGCGTATTCGATGAAAGTATAGCGCGAATAGGTTCGTCAAGGTGTGCGCCTCCTATAGAAAGTACGGGCTGAAACTAAAGGCTCAGCCTATAGACTTTGTGGATAGAACCTATAAATTAGACATATTAATTAGGATGTTGGAATAATGGGCGTACGCTTAATAAGCCAGGCAGTTTTGTTACGAGATGCTCTCTTCGTATTACCCACAAAAATAAAAAAATGTGTATCTGCTGATTTCGTTTAAAAGTCTTTATCGATATGTTTAAAGTTGTATGACTCTATAAAGGGTGGGCCTGCACGTGAGCGAATGTGCGAGCAAATGTGTGCGTGTGAGTAAGTAGGTATGTAAGAGTAAATGTGCGCGCAAAGAGGCGCGTGCTTTATGAATTGCAGGTTTTTTATACGATATAGACAGACCAGCAGTCATACCGGTATAGAGTGCCGTATTATTTTGGGATGCGTTCGCTACAGGTAGCAAAGAGAGGAATGCTATGAGCATACGTACGTTATTGGCGCGTTCGGCAAGTTCGGCAAGTACCTGGGGTTTGCGTCATATTGCAAGACGACCAGCTGCGAATATGCCGGGGAAAATTGCGCTCAAACTTGATCCTCAAATTATCTCTGAATCCATGGGTAAGATTACGGAAGGTTCCATTGTTGTTGTGGGAACCAACGGTAAAACAACCATAACCAATATGATTGCCGATGCTCTTGAACGGCAGGGCAAAACGGTTGCTTGCAACCGCACTGGGGCAAATCTTGCGTATGGGGTTGCCACCACGCTTCTTCAGACAAAGGGAAGTGTTCAGTGGGGTGTATTTGAATCGGATGAGTTGTGGCTGGCGCACACGTTGCCTCAAGTCCAGGCAAGCTATGTCTTGTTGCTGAATCTTTTCCGCGACCAGCTCGATCGTTGTGGCGAAATTGATCGTGTACAAGATGCAATCGTACAAGCGCTCAGTGAATCTCCCGATACGGTATTGCTCTACAATGCCGACGATCCGCTGTGCGCAATGGTTGCGTTGCGTGTTTCCAATAAGTCTATTGCTTTTGGGGTAGGGGAAGACCTTCATCAGCAGCAAAACATGGTAAGCGATGCTCAGATGTGTCAGCGTTGTTCGGCGATGTTTACCTATGAGTATCGCCAATATGGGCAGTTGGGAACATATTCGTGCCCCCATTGCGGCTTTTCGCGTCCAGAGTTGGATTTTGCGGCAAAGCACGTGGTGTTTGGCAATGACATCTCGTTTGAGGTTGAAGAAGTAGCAAGTGGCTCTCATGTTTCTTTGCGTGCTCAGCGTGCGGGCGTGTATATGATCTATAACGTAATGGCAGCCTGGCTAGCTTCGCATTTTGCAGGGGTACGTGATGAAGTTTTCCAGCAAGCGGTAGATCTGTTCGATCCTCAAAACGGTCGTTTGCAATCGCTTACCATCCAGGGACGTCCTGTTTTGTTGAATCTGGCCAAAAACCCTACGGGCTTCAATCAGAACATGAAGCTTATTACGCAAGCTGAAGGCAAAAAGGTTGCAGCGTTTTTCATTAACGACAATGAAGCCGACGGACATGATATTTCGTGGATTTGGGATTGCGATTTTGAAGAGCTTGCCGAACAAGAAGACGTTCTTGTTTATGCGGGAGGTATTCGCAAAAACGATTTACAGCTTCGCCTGCGATACGCAGGAATTGAGGCTAAGACTATTAATAGTGTTGACGAAATGGTGGATGAAGCCTTGTCGATGCCGGCTGACTGGAATATGTATGCTATCGCTAATTACACGTCGCTTCCTGCGGTGCGCGATTCCCTTATGGCTCGCGCCGATAAAGGTGAGGTAGAAAAAGTAGCAGAAGGCACCTTCGAGCCCGTTCGTAAACGTCATGAACTTGTAGTGCAAGAAGGGGTGGAAGCGCTTGCTACACGTCCTTTGCGCATCGTGCATCTTTTCCCCGATCTTTTGAATCTCTATGGTGATGGCGGAAACGTCCGTGTTCTGGCACAGCGTTGCGCATGGCGAGGCATTCCGGTCGAGGTGAAGGCGGTCCACTATGGCCAGCAAGCTCATCTCGACCAGGCGGATATTGTCATGTTGGGTGGTGGACCTGACAGAGAACAAAAACTTGCCTCAGAAGTACTGTTCGCCATGAAAGATGAGCTGCGAGACTATATAGAAGATGACGGAGCTCTTCTAGCTATTTGTGGCGGCTATCAAATTCTGGGTCGTCGTTGGCTTATGGGTGACGAAGAGGTTGAGGGTTTGTCGCTTATAGATGCCGAAACGCTTCGAGCGGGAACTGGTTTTGATCGTCTGATTGACAATATCGTTTTGTCATCTCCTTTAGCTAAGCTTCCCGTTGTGGGATATGAAAATCATGCGGGAAGAACGAAGCTTGGTAGAGGGATGAAGCCTTTTGGCAAGGTTGTCTCTCACGTTGGGCACGGAAACGATGATATATCTGGTGCGGATGGCGTATGGTATCGCAACTGTATCGGTACGTACTTGCATGGCCCGCTTTTGGGTAAAAATCCCGAAATAGCCGATTATCTTATTGAGGCAGCTTTAAAACGAAGGCTTGGAAATAACGCACCTGAGTCACTTGCTTTATTGGATGATTCGGTGGAGCGCAATGCCAATACATACATGGCGCAGCGCCTAGGAGTTTCCGATTAAATTAGAAAAGTATCCATTTTCCGTGCAATCTATGGTTTTTACCGAATTTGTTTGCGCCTGATACAAATTATTTGCATTATTGATTTTATGTTTGCTTCAAATAACAAACCAACAAAACGCTCCGTTCGTAACCGAAGGGGCGCAGAACGTCCACAGGCAGATCGTCGACACACGTCTCGGTCTTATAGCCAGGTATCGCGCAATCAGAGCGCAAGCTCGTTTGATCGATCATCGTATGGCAGTAATTCTTCGCGTAGTTCCCGACATAAGGCATCGGGTGCAGATGCCTACAGTGCAAGCAATTACGGGTCTTCTACGCACCGTGCGACCAATAGATCAACGAACTTTATTCCTGCTACGCCTGCAGGCGCTAATCGTCGTTATGCCCAGAATGCAAAAAGTCGCGAATTCGTTCGTCAGCAACATGAACGCAAAAAGAAAAGTAAGCGCAAGCGCATTTTGTTCGTGTCGCTTGCGGTAGTTTGCGTGCTGCTTCTTGGCGGCCTTGGTGCAGCATGGGCTTATATCTCTCAGGTCGACAACAATTTGCGTGATGATCTCGATGCGGATCTTTTGAACTCTCTTGCGGTCACCGATTCTCCTTCCGATCCGTTCTATATGCTTTTGATTGGTGCGGATAAATCGGAAGCCCGAGATGCCTCAGGCGAATTTGGCGGTTCTTATCGAACTGACTCTATGATTCTTGCACGCATTGATCCTCGGGAAAAGGAAGTAACGCTTATTTCTATCCCGCGAGATACCAGAGTTGATATGGGCAGCTATGGCGAACAGAAAATCAATGCAGCCTATGCGTTTGGTGGCGCATCGATGGCGGTTGATACGGTATCGGATTTAGCGGGCGTTCCTATCAGCCATTATGCAGAAATTGACTTCGACGGCTTTAAGGCAGTAGTTGACGCCTTGGGCGGCGTTGAAGTTGATGTTCCTATGGAAATTAACGACGACATGGCTGGAGGCCACGTTGACGCAGGTCTGCAGACGCTCAATGGCGATCAGGCACTGATTCTTTGTCGTAGTCGCCATACTTACGATGATATTGGCGATGGCGATTCCATTCGCGCGGCAAATCAGCGCATGGTTCTTTCGGCCATCATGAAAAAAGTCATGAATTCAGACATCGCTACGATTACCAATACGGTAAGTACGTTAGCTGAATATGTCACAACCGACTATAGCGTTACCGGTTTAGTCGGCCTTGCTCAGTCCATGATGGGTATAGATGTTGAAAACAACGTGTATACTGCCGCGGTTCCTACGGAGTCGGTATATGAAAACGACATTTGGTGGGAAGTCCTTAATGAATCTGAGTGGCAAAAGATGATGGATCGCGTTAAGCAGGGCTTGTCTCCCACAGAAGAGACTCAAATTGATGAAGCTTCCGGCGCCACTATGTCTTCAGCTGGTGGTGGCGGTTCAGGAAATACCGATAGCTCTACCAGTTCAAGTTCTTCTTCGGGCAACGCATCACTTTCAGGTGTTCATATATCGGTGAAGAATGGCAGTGGTATAGCGGGATGCGCTAATGAAGCTGCGGCGAAGTTAACCCCTGATGGTGCTATTGTAGAAACTGGCAATGCGGATGATTTTAATTATTCGAAGACCATTGTGGTTTATGACGATTCTTCCAAGAGCGGGCAGGCGCAAAAGATTGCAGACTTGTTGGGAGTGGGCCAGGTTAAACAAAACGATGGTACCTATTCCTTCTCGGGCGACTTCTTGGTAGTAGTTGGCGCGGACTGGTCTTCATAGATAGAACTTGCGCACAGCAAGGTTAAACAGTAAAGAACTCTAAAAGGGCAGCGAAGAAGTTAGTTCTGAGCTGCCCTTACTTATGATAGGGCTCTCCGCGTGAAATTTTAAAAGCTCTATAAAGCTGTTCAAGCAACACAACGCGCGCCAAGTTGTGCGGTAAGGTGATGGGTCCAAAGCTGATTCGTTCGGTGGCACGCTGCTTTACCTCGGCGGTTACGCCATCGCTTCCCCCGATAATAAAGGCAATCTGTGAATTTCCGGCAAGGGCATACTTGTCCAGTTTTTCTGCCAGTGCTTCGCTTGAGGTTTCTTTTCCTTTGATATCTAAAAGCAGAAGGGGAGTGTGTTCGGGAAGATGCGCCAAAATAAGCTCGGCTTCCCGCTGTGCATTTGAATCGGGAAATTCCCTTATGGTTGTCTTTGAGTAGGCTCCTAGACGCTTCAGGTATTCTGCGCAGGCATCCTTCCAGAATGATTCCTTTAGTTTACCAACGGCAAAAATCGTTATAGACAGCATGAATACTCCTTTACAATAAGGATTATTAAACGCAAACGTTTTGTTTGAGGATTATGTTTTCAAATGCGGGTGTGAGAGCGTTAGGAAATGGGGCGAAAGTGCCGTTTCCCTATCGCAGCTAAACCCGTATGGCAATCATACTGATTCGAGCCATGCTTGCAAAACAAATGATGTGATGATGGGGATCGCAACATGCATGCTTTTGCGGATAACTTATTTAGAGGAGCGCTTAATCACCGTCGAGTGGTGATAGTTTTTGCTGCTCTTTTGTTTGTGGTCTCGGCACTCTGTATTCCCAATGTAAAAATTAACTACCAGTTTTCCGACTATCTTCCTGAAAGTTCGGAATCTACGGTTTCTCTTCGCGTGATGGAGGAAGCATTCAATGCTCCCACTCCTAATTCAAACCTCATGGTCGAAGGTCTTTCGTTGTCTCAGGCAAGTGATTTAGCGGGCGAGCTTGCGGCGATCAAGGGCGTAGAAGAGGTTATGTGGCTCGGTTCTGTTTGTGATATTTCAGAACCGCTTGAAATGTATGACTCGGATGTTGTGGCCTCATATAAAAAGGGAGATACCTACCTTTATCAGATAGCTCTCGATACTTCGCAGGCTACACAGACTATGGATGTCATTCGCCAAGCGGCTGCTTCAATGGGGGCAACCAATGTTGCGATGGCGGGAGATGCTATCAATTCCGCTGTTGCGCAAGGGTCTTCAGACTTTGAAATTCAGCTTATTTTGGTGATGGCTGTCATTGTTATTTTGGGTTTGCTTTTACTTACCAGCGAAGCCTGGTTTGAGCCAGTACTGTTTTTGTCGGTTATCGGCATCTCGATCGTGTACAACCTGGGCACGAATATCATATTCGGCGAAATTTCTTTTATCACTCAAATGTGCGCTGCCGTATTACAGCTGGCGGTTTCGATGGACTACGGTATCGTTATGCTTCATGCGTTCCGTGGCTTCAGGGCACAAGGTATGACTTCTTACGATGCGGCTGTTTCTGCCATGCATAAAGCAGCGGCGGTCATTGCTTCATCTGCAGCAACAACGTTTTTCGGGTTCCTGTCTTTATGCGTTATGGCCTTTCTTATTGGCGCTGATATGGGCGTGGTTTTGGCGAAGGGTATCGTATTCAGTTTCCTGTGTGTTTTGTTCTTGCTGCCTATCTTGGTACTTTCGAGCGAAAAGCTTCTCAATAAAACAGCGCACAAAAAGTTTTTACCCTCCTTTGATACCTTTGCGGTGTGGTGCATGCGTCTAGCGGTTCCCTTCACGATTATTATTGCGCTGGTTACGGTGCCGGCGTATTTGGGGCAAAAGCAGCCTAATTTTGTTTATGGGGCAAGTGGCTTTGTCGAACCAGGAACTGAACTCTACGAAGAAACCAATGCGATAAACAACACGTTTGGTGCTCATGAGCAATGGGTGATGCTTGTTCCTGAAGGCGACTGGGGTCGTGAGCTTTCGATGGTTAAGCGCATTGAGGGCCTCGATAACGTTACGGCGGTTACGTCGTATGTGACGGCAGTATCAGCAAATATACCCAGTGAAATGGTTCCTGCCGATGAATTGTCTCAGCTTGTTTCGGGTGGCTATTCGCGCATCGTTATTTCAACTTCAGTTGAAGGGGAAAGCGACGAAGCATTCGCTCTCGTGCAGGCTTTGCGTGATGTTGGGGATGAGTATTATCCCGAGGAAAATTACCTGGTAGGCTCGGCGGTTACTTCCTATGATATGTCGCTTATCGTAAACGATGATTCGACCCGCATTTTTATCGCTTCAGTGGCAGCTATTGGCTTGGTTCTTCTTTTGATGTTCCGTAGCCTCAGCATTCCGCTTATGCTGCTTTTAACTATTGAGATTTCCATTTGGATCAACTTGGCCATTCCGTACTTCACGGGAGAGAGCATCCAATATATTGGGTATCTCATCATCAGTGCCATCATGCTCGGTGCGACTGTTGATTACACCATCATCCTGTCGCGTGCTTATCTGGACAGACGCAGTGAGATGGAAAAGCGTCCTGCTATGTTGTCGGCTATTTCGTATTCGGCGATTACTATCCTGACGTCCGCAACTATCCTTACGGTATGTGGTGCGTTTATTGGGATTATTTCAAGTAATGGTGTTATTGCAGGTCTGGGAACTCTTATCGGTCGCGGTGCTTTTATTGCGGCTCTCAATACATTTTTGCTGCTTCCGGTACTCTTTATGCTGTTGGATAAAGTGGTGGAGAAAACGACCTGGAAAGCACATTTTTATCATGGCGGTGCAAAATCATCAGATGCCTTCGCTGCGCTAACTCCTTCTGTATCTTCCTTTGAGGTAAGTACCTCAAGCTCGTTGCACAAAACGTCGCACAAAACGCCACACGAAACGTTGCACAAAACGTTGCGCAAGTCTTTGGATGAATCTTCTAGAACCACTTCGGCTCAAACCTATACGAACTCGACCTATGACCGTACGAAAGAGGAGTAGAGACCATGCACTACTCAAGCTCATATCAGACAAGGCACTCTTCGAGTGAGAAGTCTCATGAAAAGGTTGGCAAAAAGCATCGCGATACCTCCGCGAAAACGCGTCTGCGCCTGAAAGGCCGTGCGCTCGTGATTGCGCTTGCTCTTGTTGTGTTTGCCCTGCCGATTACTGCTGGTCCTGTTGTGCTGAATGCGCAGGAATCGGCGCAAGAAAACGATGTTATTCAAGGACAGGCAAGCGGAGCCTTAACGGTTGCCGATGTGGTGGGCAGTGCGGAAAAGAAAGAGGTAGTGTATGCCGCGCTTGATAATGCGGGGATGGATAAGAGTACCTATGTAGTGAATGTTTTTGAGGGAAACGAACAAAAGAGCATTCAAGATTTCGGCAACTACGATCAGGTAACTAATCTTACGGACACCTCGCAGATTACGCAGCTTTCCGACTCGGTGGTATTTACCATGCCGCAAGGTGAATTTTCCTACCAGGGCAGTTTGCCTAACGCCCAGCTTCCTTGGAACATTTCAGTAAAGTATTTCCTCGATGGACAGGAAATAGCGCCTAATGATCTGGCGGGGAAAAGTGGGCATTTAGAGTTGACGATAGCAACAACGCAAAACACTTCCGTTGATCCTCGGTATTTTGAAAACTATTTGATGCAGATAACCTGCACTTTGCCCATGGAGCAAGCTTTTGAAGTTAAGACAGATCAGGGCTCCCTTGCGCTTTCGGGTTCGGATGTAACGGCAAGCTTTATGGTTATGCCTGGCAAGGAAGGCAATGTTTCTTTAACTGCTGAAGTCAGTGATTTCGAGATGGATGGTATAAGCTTTGCTGCAATTCCTTTCTCGATGGCGCTTGATTTTCCCAATACCGATAGCCTTATAGCGCAGTTTGATGGACTCATTGAGGGAACAGAGCAAGTTCATGAAGGAGCACAAAGTCTTGCAAGTGGTGCCGATAAGGTAGATGCAGCAACTAAGCAGGCTGCAGCTGGCGCCGCAAAGCTTGCGACGGGCACTGCGCAGATGACGCAAGGATTGCGTGCCTATCAACAGGGCTTGCGCGATAGCGCAGAACAGGCAGCTACTTCAACTTCGTCAGAAGATATAGAGGCTGCTTATGCTCAGTACGAGACCGCATTAGGGGCTTATGCGGCTGCCTATGCTCGGGAATACGAAAAGATTCTTGCTGAACATGAAGATGAAGGGGGAATTACCGATGAGGATGCTTTAGCGCAGGCGGCTTCAGCCTTGCGAGGAACATCTTATGAGACGGCGGTGACAGATGCGCTTAAAAAACTTACAACGCTGACTTCTACCCAAATTGCTTCTCAGGGTGCAGCTCAGGCGCTTGAGAGCGCTGCCGATGGGTTGGGATCAACAAGCGATACTTCCTCACTTCTTGGAGCAAGTGCTTCTCTTGATGCAGGAACGCAAGAACTTGCAAAAGGACTTGATCAGCTGGCAGGCGGAACGGGAGATCTTGCTCTTGGTGTAAGTGATTTCGCTCAGGGTACTCAAAGTCTTGCGCAACAGACTCAAGGAATCCCTGATGCGGTGCAGGCTGAAATAGACAATCTTATGTCTACGTACGACAAATCTGATTTCGAGCCTGCAAGTTTTACCAGCTCGAAAAATACGAATGTTACACTGGTGCAATTCGTTATGATGACCGATCCCCTAAAGGTTGATGAGCCAGAAGTTGTTGAAGAACCAGAGCAGGAAGAAACGTTGCTTGATCGATTTCTTGCCCTGTTTTAGCAATGAGCTAACCAAAGATATTCTTGTGGGTTCATAAATTCTCAAGGGACGGTATGATTAACGGGAACCAGAGAAAGTGATTGGGCTTCCAATCGCGTATATAACAGTCCCCGGATAACAAGGAATGAATATATGTCTCTTCCCGCATCTAACATCAACAAGCAAGCTGACAATCGAACCACTATGGAATTGGGCGCCTGTTTGCCCATGACCGCAGAAGTAAAGGACGATCACCTGTTTATTGGTGGCGTCGACATGGTTGAGCTTGCTCATGAATACGGCACCGCGCTGTATGTCTATGATGAGGCCGATCTTATCAATCGTATGGACACCTATCGTGATGCTTTTAGAACTCGCTATCCCAATTCAGATATTGCCTATGCAAGCAAGGCTTTCCTTAATAAGGCTGTTTGTCGCCTCGCAGATCAGCACGGGATGTGCCTGGATGTTTCTGGTGGCGGAGAATTGGCGGTTGCACGCGCGGTGAATTTCCCGATGGATCGTGTAATCGTTCACGGCAACAATAAAACCCCTCAGGAATTGCGTGAAGCTATTGAGGCGGGAGTAGGTCGTATCGTCGTAGACTCGCGAATCGAACTTTCTCGCGTGTCGGCAATCGCACAGGAAATGGGAGTAACGCAAGATATTTATATGCGTATTACTCCTGGTGTTGAAGCTGATACTCACGAATACATCCGCACTGGTTGCGAGGATTCAAAGTTTGGTTTCACCATGCGTGAAGACTTTGCTTTTACGTGCGTTCGTGATGCACTCGACGCTCCTAATGTTCGTCTCGCTGGCTTTCATATGCACATCGGTTCTCAAATTTTCGCTCTGCATTCTTTCGGTGAGGCAATAGATGTCATTGTTGAATTTGCTCATCGCGTTAAAGAAACCTATGGCTACGAAGTAGACGAAATCGATGTAGGTGGTGGTTTGGGTATTGCCTATACCGCAGAAGACAAACCTTCCTCTATTGAGGATTTCGCGGAAATTACCACCTCAGAAATGATTAAGGCATGCAAAAAATATGGCCTCAAAGAACCCCGATTGGTATGTGAGCCAGGTCGTTCGTTGGTGGCAACGCCAGGTGTGACGCTTTATACCGTAGGTATTTTGAAGACATTGCCTGGTATTCGTAAGTACGTTGCTATTGATGGTGGCATGTCCGACAACATTCGCACGGCGCTCTATCATGCAGAATATGAGCCTGTTATCGCGAACAAGGCAGGTCAGCCACGCACTGAAATTGTTACGCTTTGCGGTAAGCATTGCGAAAGCGGCGATGCGGTGGCGCTCGATGCTTCCATTCAGCATCCTGATCTTGGCGATATTGTATGCGTGTTTGGTACGGGTGCGTACTGCCATTCGATGTCGAGCAACTACAACGGCCAGCCTCGTCCGGGCATTGTGTTTGTGAAGGATGGCGTTGCTCGCCTTGTGACGCGTCGTGAAACGTACGATGATCTTATGGCATGCGATATTGATTAATTTCGCAAACCTCAGGAAGGCACTCTTATGATCGTAAGATTAAAAAAGATCACTATACGCAAAGAAGTTGTACTGCCGTACAAGATGATAAGGGTTGCCTGATACCGTGAACTTTGTTGCGCTCTCTGATGCCAGAACGGATAGAGGGCGCAACTTGTATACAATGCAAATACTTGCATGGAAGACCCGTAAGAAAGAGAACCTGTAGCGGTGCTTCAAGAAAGTATCTTTAGCTTTTTCTTATCGGGTGGTCCTGTATCACGTAGAAAGGACTTATACATGGCTGTCAAGATTGGCTTGGTTGGAACGGGCACGGTTGGCGGCGGTTGCCTTGATATTTTGAGCAACCACAAGCAAGATTTTCTCCGCCATTTTGGTATTGATCTTGAATTGGCTCGCGTATGCTCGCGTAATCCTCAGCCAGCAATTTCACGTGGCTTACAGGATATCTTTACCCAGGATTATCACGACATCATCAATGACCCCGAAATCGATATCGTCGTTGAGCTTATTGGTGGAACAGGAATCGCCAAAGAAGTAATCAAGGATGCCCTCTCTGCAGGAAAACAGGTGGTTACGGCCAATAAAGCCATCATGGCTTCCGTTGGCGAAGAGATCATGAGCCTTGCAGAAGAAAAAGGCGTAGAAATTGCTTTTGAAGCAAGTGTTGGTGGCGGTATTCCTATTATTGATCCGCTCAAACATTCTCTTATTGCAAATCAAATCGATTCCATTATGGGCATTGTTAATGGCACCACAAACTACATGCTGACCCGCATGGATGAAGATGGCCTTGATTACGATGCAGCACTTAAAGAAGCGCAGGAGCGTGGTTTTGCCGAAGCGGACCCAACGGCAGATGTTGATGGTCTTGATGCGGCGGCAAAGATAGCTATTCTGGCTTCTATTGCATTTAATTCTCGAGTAACTATGGACCAGGTCTATACCGAAGGTATTCGTCGAATTTCTCCTGTTGATTTGGCGATGGCGCATGATTCTGGTTACGTGGTAAAACTTGTGGCTCATGCTCGTCGTACCGAAAAAGGTATTGACGTTCGCGTACATCCTACGATGATTCCTGAAGATCATCAGCTGGCTACCGTAAATGGGGTATTCAATGCAATCTTTGTCGAAGGAGATGCTGTTGGACAAACTATGTTCTTCGGTGAAGGTGCAGGTGCTGGTCCTGCAGCAAGTGCGGTAATGGGTGATGTTCTTGAGGTGGCGCGTCATGTCCAAATGGGTATCAAGCCTATTGTGGGCTGTACGTGCACTGATCACATTCCTCTTATCTCCATGGAGGAACTTCATACGAAATACTACATTCGCTTTGTTGTGGCAGACCGTCCTGGTGTATTAGCAGCAGCAGCTGATATTTTCTCCAACAATGGTGTTTCGGTTCGCACGGTTACCCAACGTGGCACTGCAGCACGTGAAGATGTGGATTTGGTTTTTGTAACCCACACCGCAGAAGAGCGCAGCGTCCGCAAGGCAATCGATGAAATTCTTGCCCTTGAGGGAGTGGTAACAGGAGGCGAACCTTCCGTAATTCGAGTTCAAGGCTAGTTGGGAGCTGGCTTATTGAAAAAGCAGCTGGTTGAAAAGCAACCAGCTAGTGGGCTCCCACCTGCTTGATATCGTAAGGCGTTGCCTGGTAGACATAATAGTTAAGCCAATTGGTGTAGAGCAGTTGTGCGGCGGCGCGCCAATTTGAAACCGGACGCTTGCTGGGATCGTCGTTAGGGAAGTAGTGTTTTGGAAGGACAGGATTCAGTCCTTTTTTCACATCGCGGAAGTATTCGTTTGCCAGCGTGTCGGTATCGTATTCGGGGTGTCCGAATACGAAGAAATGACGAGAGTTGGTACTTTTTGCGATAAAGACACCTGCTTCATCTGATACCGCAATAAGCTCTAGGTCCTGCTTTGCGGCAATGTCTTCTGCCTTTACACCGGTATAACGAGAATGAGGCGCATAGACTACGTCATCAAAACCTCTTACGAGAGGAGAGCTTGGCTTTAGGATGTGATGCTCAAACACTCCCGTCATTTTTTCGGGGAGAAGGTGCTTTTCAACACCGTAGTGATAGTAAATTCCTGCTTGGGCACCCCAGCACAAATACAGGGTGGAAAACACATTTGTCTTCGCCCATTCAAAGATTTTGCAAAGTTCAGGCCAGTAGTCCACCTCTTCGAATTTCATCTTTTCGACAGGAGCACCTGTGATAATCATGCCGTCATAGTGTTTGTCTTGAATATCTTCCAGACTTACGTAGAACGACTTTAAGTGCTCGGCGGGTACGTGTGATGAGTGATGAGTGACGGTTTGCAAAAGATCAATATCTACCTGAAGCGGGGTGTTGGAAAGCTTTCGCAGTATCTGCGTCTCGGTTTCTATTTTGAGGGGCATCAGGTTCAAGATGAGAACTTTTAGGGGACGAATATCCTGATGAATGGCGCGATGCTCGGTCATTACGAAGATGTTTTCGCTTTCAAGTACCCCTGTTGCAGGAAGGGTATCAGGAATTCTGATAGGCATGAAGTGCTCCTTATTCGCTATGAGTTAGAACGGGCAATGCAAACATGATCAGGAAAAGAGCTGTGCGTTGCCTGTTCAGTAGAAAGGCTTATAGATTGTGTCTTGATTGTACGCGACAAAACCTGTCGTTGCCATGCTGACCTGCTACTCTATAGCTGGTTATAGAAAAATACTTTCGCCTGAAATGAACAGGTAACCAAAATGCGTGAGGACGCGCTCTATAATCTCAAGACATACGTTAGAACTAAAACAAAACTAAAACTAAAACGCTTCATCTTCTATTACGCATACAACGCAACAGAGATAGCAGATCAAAGGAGAAAGCATGACGCAGTCAATTAGTACCATTTGCGTGCAAGGCGGTTATCATCCTGGCGATGGTGATCCTCGTCAGGTACCAATCTATCAAAGTACCACCTGGAAATATGATACGAGCGAGCACATGGGCAAGTTGTTTGACCTGGAAGAGTCAGGCTATTTTTATACGCGCCTTCAAAATCCCACCAACGACTATGTCGCCAATAAAATCTGCGAGCTTGAAGGCGGAACAGCAGCAATGCTTACCTCGTCTGGCCAGGCGTCTAACTTCTTCGCGGTGTTCAATATCGCTGGTAATGGCGATCATGTCGTGTGTTCTTCGGCTATTTATGGCGGTACCTATAACTTATTTGCACACACGATGGCGCGTATGGGTCTTGAGTGCACCTTTGTTACACCTGATTGTTCGGATGAAGAACTACAGGCGGCTTTCCGTCCTAACACCAAGGCGGTATTCGGGGAAACTATCGCTAATCCCGCTCTTGCAGTGCTTGATATTGAGCGTTTCGCTAAGGCTGCGCATGAACATGGTGTGCCTTTGATTGTGGACAACACCTTCCCAACTCCAGTAAATTGTCGTCCTATTGAATGGGGTGCAGACATTGTCACCCACTCTACAACCAAGTACATGGATGGTCATGGCTGTGGGGTAGGCGGCTGCATCGTTGACTCTGGTAAGTTCGACTGGAATAAGTATGCCGATAAATTCCCTGGTCTTACGACACCTGACGAAAGCTATCATGGCGTGGTTTACACAGAACGTTTTGGCCTCGAGGGAGCTTTTATTACGAAGGTAACCGCTCAGCTGATGCGTGATTTTGGTTCCATTCAATCACCTCAGAATGCGTTTTTGCTGAACATGGGCTTGGAAAGCTTACATGTTCGTATGGCTCAGCACGTAAAGAATGGCCAGGCGGTAGCAGAATACTTGCAGGCACATCCTAAGGTCTCGTGGGTTCGCTATAGCGGATTGCCTGGTGATGAGTGCTATGAGCTCGCTCAAAAGTATCTGCCCAATGGTGGTTGTGGCGTTGTAAGTTTTGGTGTTGCAGGTGGCCGTGCTGGTGCGGAAACCTTTATGAAGAATTTGAAGCTTGCCCAAATTGCCACCCATGTTGCCGATGCTCGTACGTGTGTCTTGCATCCCGCAAATGCTACCCATCGTCAGATGAATGACGAGGAATTAAAGGCAGCGGGTATCAGCCCAGATTTAATTCGTCTTTCCTGCGGCATTGAGGCAACTGAAGATTTGATTGCCGATATCGATCAGGCATTGGCTGCTGTGTAGATGTACTGATGAAGTCATACGGTGCAAGGTAGGTCACTAATATGACGAGATGAGTGCCCACAGGTAGGTTCATTAATTGGTGTAAGGAATTTGCCGAAGCACAAAAGTGTGAGCTCATCAAAGCAACTCAAATAAGAAAGACATCATATATAAGCGTCTGAAGAGCAATTCTTCGGACGCTTTTTGATGCATGGGGATTGAGACAATCAGACGATAAGGTTCAAAGGGAGCTTTTAGAAGGGGGGTATGAAAGTTTGGGCTTTGTTTTCTACCGGAGTGCCAGAAGGGTAGAACTTTCTGGATTGAATCCTGGTAGAGTGCCTATTTTCTATTGTTCAGATAGTGAATTAAAGGAGAAAAGCATGGCAGAGTATGGGTACGCTCGTGTATCGAGCAGAGATCAAAACCTTGATCGTCAACTAGATGCGCTCAAGGTTTTTCCAATACCAGAAAGAAGGATATATGCCGACAAGGCAACAGGCGCAAGTTTCGATAGACCGTATTATCAAAGGCTTATGCGGAGGCTTACCGCAGGAGATGTGCTAGTTATCACAAGTGTTGACAGATTGGGGCGAAATTATACTGAGATTATTGAGCAATGGCATTATTTAACTCATCGTCGCGGCGTTAGCATTGTAGTGTTAGATATGCCTTTACTTGATACTCGTCCATCCAATAATGTCGTCAGTGGAGTGACGGGCGCATTTATTTCTGATCTGGTATTACAGCTTCTTTCTTATGTGGCTCAAATCGAGCGAGAAAATATTAGGCAGCGTCAAGCAGAAGGAATTGCTGCAGCGCAGGCACGTGGGAAGAAGTTTGGAAGGCCACCTAAAGCAAAACCTCAAGATTACTCTTTAATAAGAAGCAGGTATGAAACAGGAGAGATTTCAAAAACCTATGCCGCGAAGTGCTTAGGGGTAAGTCGTATCACTTTTGACAAATGGCGTAATGAAGACAAATAGTTCTTGTAAATCTATTCACGGTAGTGCCCAGTCGTAAGTGCACAAATACATGTCATATGAGGAAAATGTTGGTAAAAAATGTCGGCTTTTCTAACCGGCTTTTCAAAAAAGTTGAAGCTCTTATTCAGGTAGCAGATAAAGATTCTCGAGCGAGCCCGCATTAATTTTCTAGTGCTGTTCAGGCGTTTTGCTTATTTAGGTGGAGAAATTGCTATGTATTGGAGCAAGGAAACTAGGCGTAAGGCTGCTGATCTTTTTGAGCAGGGCTACGGATACAAAGCGGTTTCTACTGAGCTTGGCGTAAATAGAGAAACCATGCGCGATTGGTCTTATACCTGGAGAGCATTGGGTAGCGATGCGCTTTGCGGAGTAGATGCTTCAAAGGAGTCCTATTCCCCAGACATTAAGCTAGCTGCCGTAAAAGACAGAGAGCAGGGAGTTTCAGTCGTTGAAGTGATGCAACGCTACGGAATCCTTAATAGAAACCGAATTAAAGGATGGTGTGCGTTGTACCGCGAAAAGGGCGCGAGTGCATTCAAACGTTAACGAAACTGGATTTCGCTGCGTTGCTTGTGACTTTGAATGTTGGCTTAAGACATAGATTTGCATATTAAAGGAATGTTCTACTAATTTTGGCTAAACATGGCTTACATAGTTCACCCGAGAATCAACAAGGAGAAACCCTAGAAGCTTCGGAAACGGAGCCTTTTTCTTCTCGTGAAGACCAAAGGGAACAGGTGCCCAGTACTGAAGAGGCTGCTCCTTCGTTGGATGACCAAGAGCTAATTCGCGTTCGCAAGAAGCGCAAGAAGCATGGTAAAGCCTTAAAAATTATTCTTATTGTTCTGGCGGCTATTGTCGTTCTTTGTATTGGTGTTGGCATAGCTATAGCTGCCTACATGGGTTCTCTGTCAGATTCCATGAAGTTGGATTCCGAACAACAAACCGAATTAAATTCAGTGTTGAGCGAAAGTAGTGTACAGGAACCCTTCTATATCTTGTTGTTGGGCTCAGATGCTCGAGATGCAGATACTGTTTCTCGTTCAGACACCATGATCTTGGTTCGTGTTGATGCCAATGTGGGAAAAGCGACGCTTGTTTCTATTCCTCGTGATACCAAGGTAGAGATTGAAGGACAGGGTACTCAAAAGATTAATGCCGCCTATGCCTTTGGAGGACCTGCAGGGGCTGTTAAGGCAGTAGAGAATCTAGCAGGAGTAGATATTTCTCATTATGCCGAGGTCCATTTCAATGAACTGGAGGCTGTAGTAGATCAGCTTGGTGGTATTTGGGTAGATATTCCGGTGTCTAACAATCAAACCGGTGCTTCTAACACAGGTGTTGAACTTAACGCTGGCATGCAGCGCTTGAATGGTGAACAAGCTCTCGCCTTTGCTCGCGAGCGTTACGGTTACAACGAAGGCGATTTTCAGCGTGCAGAAAACCAACGTATCTTAGTTCAAGCACTGGCGGATACCATTTTATCCCTTCCGCCAACTGAGCTTCCTGGAACCATTCAGTCTTTAGCGGGCTGTGTTTCTACCGATTATGACCTTAACGAGCTTATTGAGTTGGCTCAAACGTTTCGATCAGCTGAGCACTATTACTTCTATTCATGCATGGTTCCATCCACTACTCAAACCATTGATGGGGTGTCCTATGCCATCACATTAGAAGACGAATGGAAAAACATGATGCAGATGGTTGATAGCGGACAAGACCCCAGCAAGACAAATGTGCTTACGCAGAATACGCAGGTAAATAATTAAAGGAATAGAAATGAGTTTATTGGAGCTACTGCAAATAATTCGAAAACATCTCAAACTGGTTATTGCGCTGCCAATCATCTTTGCTGCTGTTGCAGCAGTTTTCTGCTGGACTATGTTAGCGAATACCTATACAGCAAGTGCCTCAATGTATGTTTTGGCTAATTCCGCCGAAATGACAGGTAGTGCCACGCTCTCTACCGACCTTTCGGCAAGCCAGATGCTTTCAAATGATGTTGCTCAGCTCATTAAAAGTGATCGCGTGCTTAATCAGACTGCAGAAGAACTCAATATGGATGCGGATGAGATTCGCAACTATGACGTTGCGGTGACAAGTTCGACTGAAACACGACTTATTACCATCTCAGTTACGGGTAATACTCCTAATTCTGCAGCTGCTATTGCTAATGGTTTAGCGAACACTACCAATACGGTGGCTCAGGAGATTATGGATGTTGAAGCGGTGAATGTTATTGACGAAGCTTCTGCTCCTGCGGAGCCATCTGGACCACGTCGCCCTTTGTATGTAGCAATAGCTTTTCTTTCAGGCATTGTAGTTGCGGTTCTCATTGTGGTTGTCATGGATATGGTAAATACGCGTATTCGTAAGCCGGAGGAAATTGAAGAACTGCTTGATATTCCTGTTATTGGCAGAATTCCCGTAATTAAGTAAAGGAGGCAATTTGTATGGCAAAAAGAAACATGCTTGAAGTCCAAAATGCAGCAAAAACTATGCTTGCAAATATTCGTTTTGCTTCAATCGATGCTCCCTTGCAAAGTATAGTGGTTACTTCTGCGATTCCGAATGAAGGAAAAACGACAACAACAATTGAATTGGCCAAGGCAATTGCGACGGCGGGCAATAGCGTACTTCTTGTGGAAGCTGATATGCGCCACCGAAGTGCTGCTGCCATGCTGGGAGTGCATTCTGTCAATGGGGCTTATGCGGTAATGTCTGGGTCGATAGGAATACAAGACGCTGTTGTAACGACAGGGGTTCCAAACTTGTACTTCTTAGACATGGAACCAAATATTCCGAACCCAGCGGACCTTCTTTCGTCACGTGCCTATTCTCGTTTTGTTAACTTGGTTTGTGATAACTACGATTTTGTTCTGTTTGACACTCCTCCGGTAGGTACGTTTGTGGATGCTGCCATTTTGTCACGTCTCGTAGATGGGGTAATTATGGTGGTAAAAATTGGTGGTGCAAAACGCGATGAAATACTCGTTGCGTATGACCAGCTTGAAAAAGCCGAAGCGCATATTATCGGTGCTTGTGCCACATTCTGCGAAGGTGGTAGTTCGGAATATTATTACGCTTATTACAACAAGAAAAATGAACGGGTAATTCCCGATCGCGAAACCAGAAAAGACTCGAAGAAGAAAAACACCATCTCAAACCCATCTCTTTCGAAGCCCTCTATTCCACGAGGAAAGAGCAAGCATGCTTCTCTAAACCAGCCGACCCAATTGAATAACTCAGCACGATCGGTGTCTAATAGTCAGTCTTGGAAGGTAGCTGCAGTGCAGGCAGGGGCTCAGCGTTCCAAAAATACTCCTCGTTTTGATCGCTCTAAAGACGGAAGGCGCCACTAATTCATGCGGGATGTTCACTGTCACATATTGCCTGGCGTAGATGATGGATCGCGCAATATGAAAGAATCGCTTGAGATGGTGCAAGCAGCCATGCGAGCAGGGGTTACTTCCATTGTCTGCACGCCCCATTGTCGGGATCCCTGGTTTGATTATGACGCTATGTGGGATGCGTTCGATGAACTTCAGAAAGCAGTAATCAAGGCAAACATTTCAATGGCACCTCGGTTATCTATGGGTTTTGAAGTGAACTACAAAAAGCTCATGGAATTAGGGTTTGATTGGATTGATTATCTTGCTTGCCAATCAGGAGATTTTCTTCTCGAACTTCCTACCAGAGTCCTTCCTAGTGATTGGGAGCGCATGGTTTTCGAGATTCAGGGTAGGGGATATCGGGTTATTATCGCTCACCCTGAGCGTTATGCGTCGGTTCAAGAGAGCCTTGACGTGGCTCGTCGATTTGTTGATGCGGGCTGCAAGATTCAGGTATCAGCAGACTTCTATTCAGAAAGTAAGTTTTCCGCTGTCAAGAAAACCGCTAAGGCTCTTTTTACTGAAAACCTTGTGAGCTATATCGCAAGTGATGCTCATAAATCGTCGGCATATGAATATTTACGACAGGCAAGGAGGGAATTTTTTGCAATGGGCGCTCATGCCAATTTGCAGCAAAGGGGAACCGCTTGATCTCGCTTTTCGCTAAACAGTTTAGATAAAAGCAACACGGCTAAGTTTTAGTTCTGATCGCTGCGAGTTGCTTTTATCCAAGCCGTTTTGGTTTTTGATCGTGAATGCGATTCTCGCTCCCTTACATATCTTTGGATGCATAAAGTCGTCGCCTGGCGCGCGTTTGTCAGCAGCAAAGAGTTTGAAATGTTTGAAAAGGACAAGGCTCCGATGGCGAAGCTATGTCTAAACCATTGTGATCCAAGTCCTCCGCATGAAGTTTATCGGTGAGAGGTGGTGGTTCGTATGTGGTACGTCGTTCAAGTTATTGGAGGGCAAGAACATGCGGTCATCCGCCAAATACAAAAGCTGGTAGATACCGAAACTTTTGCTTCCTGCTTTGTTCCTCAATATGAAATAAAGAAAAAGTATTCAGGCGTTTGGAAATATCGTCGGGAAATTCTTTTCCCAGGATACGTTTTTATTGATACTAAAACACCTAATGAATTTTCTCGTGAATTGTACAAGGTAAGCCGTATGACGAAGCTACTGCATGACGGCAATGAACATTTCATTCCTTTAGCTGATGATGAAAAAAACAATAATTAGTGCATTTATTGGTGACGATGATTACGTTATGAAGATGTCTGAAGGCATTATTGAGGGTGATGAAATCATCATCTTAAAAGGGCCTTTAATGAATCACACCGGCTTGGTGAAAAAGATAGATAGACACAAACGCTTAGCCTATCTGGAAGTTTGGATGTGCGGTAGGCGAGTAACCGCTAAAGCTGGATTGGAAATTGTCCGAAAACACTAAACAACGTAATAGTTTATCCAAGCATGAGTCAAACAGGGTATCGGTAACTATTTGTTGTGAGCGAATGAAAGGCAAATTAGCTTATCGCTTCTTCAAACGTCTTTTTGATATTTTGTTTTCCGCGGCAGTAATTATTACTCTATTTATCCCCTCTGTTCTTCTTTGCGTTGCGATTCGTATTGAAAGTCCCGGGTTTCCTATTTACGTACAGCGACGAGTTGGCCGTATAGGAAAACATGGTGAAGTGATTACTTTTCCAATGTTGAAGTTTCGCAGTATGTATAAGGATGCCGATGTGCGCCTAGAGGATTTAAGAGAGCTTAACGAGGCAGATGGGCCTTTGTTTAAGATGAAAGATGATCCGCGCGTTACCAAAATAGGAAAGTTTATTCGAAAGCATTCCCTTGATGAGCTCCCTCAATTTGTTAATTGCTTTTTAGGCCAATTATCTACCGTTGGGCCGCGGCCACCTTTACCCAATGAAGTTTCTCAGTATGACGAAAAAGCTATGCGTCGTCTTGCTGTAAAGCCTGGCATTACGGGATTTTGGCAGGTACGCGGTAGAAGCGATCTTTCTTTTGACGAAATGGTTGAGCTTGATCTTCTCTATATCAAAGAACGTTCTTTTAAAACTGATGTATGGCTGATAGGTAAAACCGTTTCTGTCGTATTTGCTGGTGATGGAGCTTATTAACGGCAAGAGAAACAAGATCATGTCTTCATCTGATAGCGCTAAAAGATATCCTATTCTCAATACCTATGTGAATGCGCTCTCTATGGAGGAAACCATAGCTGAGGTTGAAGCCATTATTAAAGCGGGCAAGCCAACTCAGCATGTGGTAATTAATGCGTCAAAAATCAATCTTATGGAGGACGATCCTGCATTGCGCGAGATCGTTAATGCTTGTCCTCTTATTAATGCAGATGGCTCCTCCATTGTCTGGGCTGCTAAGAAATTAGGAGTTCCTCTCAAAGAGCGTGTGACTGGATGTGATCTGTTCCAAGAGCTGGTAGCTCTTGCTGCGAAGAGGCACTACAAAATCTATCTTTTCGGCGCAAAAGAAGAGGTAGTTACTGCAGTAAAAGAAATCTTCGAGAAGAAGTATCCTGCACTTCAGATCGTGGGATATCGCAATGGTTACTTTACCGAAGCAGATGAACCAGACATGGTTGCCGATATGGCAGCTTCCGGTGCTGACATGATGTTTGTCGCTTTTTCATCTCCTAAGAAAGAATACTGGGTTCATAAATATCTTGATCAACTCAATATTCCTTTCGTTATGGGCGTGGGTGGTAGCTTTGACATCGTGGCAGGTAAAACCAAACGAGCTCCTCGCTGGATGCAAAAGATCGGCATGGAATGGTTTTATCGCTTCATTCAAGAACCACGGCGTATGTGGAAGCGCTATGTCATAGGCAATATCAAATTTATTTTGCTTACCTATAAGAACAAAAGAAACCAGAGAAAGACAGCAGAATAATGATTAACGTAATTGGACTAGGTTATATCGGACTGCCTACCGCCCTTATGTTTGCAACACATGGGGTTGAGGTAGTAGGCACTGATCTTAATAAAGAGCTAGTTGAAACCCTCCAAGCAGGAAAGACCACCTTCAAAGAAGAGGGGCTTGATGACCTGTTTAATGACGCTTTGAAGGCAGGTATTACCTTTACTACGGAATACCGACCCACCGATACCTATATTGTCTCGGTTCCTACGCCTTACGATAAAACTTCAAAAAAGATCGATCCTACTTATGTGGTAAGCGCGGTAGAACAAGTACTTGAAGTTGCTCCGTTTGGAGCGGTGGTGGTTATTGAATCTACCGTATCCCCGGGAACTATTGATAAGTATGTGCGTCCCTTAGTTGAGGCAAAGGGTCTTACGGCAGGCATTGATATTCATTTGGTACATGCACCAGAGCGCATTATTCCAGGAAACATGGTCTCTGAGCTTACGCACAACAACAGAACTATTGGTGCTGATGACAAAGAGATTGGCGAGCGCATAAAGACCCTCTATTCTTCGTTTTGCCAAGGCGAGATTGCCGTTACCAGCATTCGCACGGCTGAGATGACTAAGGTGGTAGAAAACACCTTCCGTGATATCAATATCGCCTTTGCTAATGAGCTTGCCAAAATCTGCAGAAGCGATGATATGGATGTCTATGAGATCATCCGCATTGCTAACATGCATCCTCGTGTAAATATCTTATCCCCTGGTCCTGGTGTGGGAGGTCACTGTATCAGTGTTGACCCGTGGTTTTTAGTAGGGGACTATCCTGGTCTTTCTAACATCATCTTAGCAGCACGGCGCATTAATGACTCCATGCCAAAGTTTGTACTTAAGCGCATTCGTAGCATCATGGAAGAACATGGACTTACCGATCCAACCAAGGTAGGAATTTATGGTCTTACCTATAAGGAAAACGTTGATGATGTGCGCGAGAGTCCAACCTTACAGATGCTTGATCGCATGAAAACGCACCTGTCAGTTGGGGCAGTGCGAGTATATGACCCCTGGGTGGAAGACGACATTGTCCCTAACCAGGTACACACCTGGGATGAGTTTATAGAAGGGCTTGATTTAGTGGTCATCATGGTTGGTCATGATGACATCAAGGAGAAGCTCGATCAGCTAAAAAACGTTCTTGTGCTAGATACCCGAAATATCTGTGGCAAGGCAGATAACATCTACAAGCTGTAATTACTCCACCTCTTTTGCATAGCACCATGAAAAAAAAATAGTTGTTGTCTTTGGTACTCGACCTGAGGCTATAAAGATGTGCCCTTTGGTAAATGAGCTCAAGGCTCATCCCGAAGATTTTAAGACCATCGTTTGTGTAACCGGTCAGCATCGAGAAATGCTCGATCAGGTCTTAGAGGTCTTTGATGTCGTACCAGAATATGATCTTTCCATCATGAAGCCAGGACAGACGCTTTTTGATGTAACGGGTGAGGTATTGCTTAATATCAAAGCAGTCCTCGAAAAAGAAGAGCCTGATGTGGTGTTGGTACACGGAGATACTACTACCTCGTTTGCAGCAGCATTGGCTTCTTTCTATTTACAGATTCCTTTAGGACATGTTGAGGCAGGACTGCGTACCTATAACATGTATTCTCCTTGGCCTGAGGAGTTTAACCGCCAGGCAGTGGATCTTATCTGTGAGTATTACTTTGCTCCTACTGAGAAAAGTAAGCAAAACTTACTTGCTGAAGGAAAGCCTGAAGAAAAGATCTATGTGACCGGTAATACTGGCATTGATGCTCTAAAGACTACGGTTGTAAGTAACTACACGCACCCCGAACTTGAATGGGCACGTGATTCTAGACTTATTCTTATTACCGCTCATCGCAGAGAAAACCTAGGTAAGCCCATGCATAACATGTTTCGGGCTATTAGACGGGTGATGGAAGAGCATCCTGAAACTAAGGCAATCTATCCTATTCATATGAACCCAAAGGTACGAGAAGCAGCACATGCTGAGCTTGATGGGTTTGAGAGACTTCACATCATAGATCCCTTAGAGGTCATAGACTTCCATAACTTTATGGCAAGAAGCTACCTTATTCTGACGGACTCTGGTGGTATCCAAGAAGAGGCTCCCTCTTTAGGAAAACCTGTGCTTGTCATGCGCGATACTACCGAGCGCCCTGAAGGGGTAGAGGCAGGAACCTTAAAGCTGGTAGGTACTGATGAGGAGACTATCTATCAGGAGTTTTCCCGACTGCTGACTGACACCCAAGAATATAAGTCCATGTCGCAGGCTTCTAATCCCTATGGGGATGGGTGTGCGAGTGAGCGGATTGGTGAAGCGCTAAGGCGGCAAGTAGGAGAACGTGTTGCCTAGACAATTGAAAGTTCTTATGGCGGGACCGAGCCCCTACGCAAATGGTGGTGTTGCCAGCGTTGCTCGTAACTATCTTGAGCAAGGGCTAGCCGATCGCTGCGATCTTCGCTATATCACCACGATGAAAGAGGGAAGTAAGCTCTACAAATTGTTCTTAGCGCTTACGTCCTATGCGGAGTTTTCCCGCATTGTGCAGAAGTATGATTTAGTACATTTGCATGTTTCTAAAGGGGCAAGTATCACCCGCAAACGCCTGCTTGCTCAGTGTGCCCAGCGCAAGGGCGTTCCCTATATCATCCATCTACATTCAGGTCAGTTTGATCAAGTGTTCGAAAGTGCGAGCGAAGTAGAAAAACGCAGACTACATGATTTTTTTGAGGGGGCGGCGGTGGTTATAGCGCTTTCTGAGGAATGGAAGAACTACCTCGTTTCGCAGTTGTGTCCTCCTGAACAAGTTGTTGTGTTGCATAACGCCGTGCAGGTTCCTGAAAGAGTTTCTTTTAAACAAAATCATACGGTGCTGTTTCTAGGACGTTTGGATAGTAACAAAAGTCCTGATGTTTTGATTCGAGCAGTCACTTTAATAGCTAATCAATTTAGCGATTTGAAGTTTCTTTTTGCGGGAGATGGGGACATTGAGACATATCAATCCTTGGCTTGCGATTTAAACGTTGAAAAATATTGTGAATTTCTAGGATGGGTGTCTGATCCAGAACCCCTTTTAAAACGTTCGGGCATTTTTTGTTTGCCTTCGAAGGCTGAAGGAATGCCAATGGCGCTCTTAGAAGCAATGGCTCACGGGCTTGCTCCTGTTGTAACCCCTGTTGGAGGAATCCCTTCTTTTATCAAAGATGGAGTAAACGGATATTTGGTGCCTGTTGGAGATAGTAAAGTTTTGGCAAAAACCCTGGCAAGCCTTATTTCGAATTCCCCCTTACGCGCAAAGGTGGGCTCTTCTGCGAGAGCTACTATCCGAGATTATTTCAGTATGGATACGCATTTGGATAAACTTGTTTCTCTTTATCAAAAGGTCAGCGATCAATCCTCTTGCTTTAGTGAGCAAGGAAAGGCCGTTTCATGACGGCAATGGAGAGGACAAAGGGCGCTAGCCTGATGAGGGTTTCTGGGAGAATGCCCTCATCGCGTTTGCAAAAGGGGCTCTCTAGATTTTCGGTAAGCGACCTGTTTTGGCTACTTGCATTTAATTTGCTGGCTTTTCAGATATATTTTCAAGAGGAAGTCGGAGGGCTTTTTAATTATCTCGATGAATTAACATCGCTTTTAGTTCTTTTTATAACTGCGGTCACTCTTCTTTTTAAATTGAATGAAAAAGGGGAGCGTCCAAGAGGTCTTGCCCTTACACTTATATTGCTTTTATGTGGCATTACTTGCGGAGTAGTAAGTAATGTCTTAAGTGGATTTGACACCCAAACTCGCGCTATTTTGACCGATATCTTTACGTTTTGTAAATTTCCTTTGGTGATTATGTGCTGTGCAATATTCCCGCAGAAATCGAGTGATTCTCATTCATTTTGGCGGCTTTTAGTGCTTGAATCGCAAATACTCATTGTTGTTATGGTGGTTTGCGCAGGGCTGAACATTCTCTTTTACGGCCATTTCTTAGACATGGGAAGTGGATTTCGTTATGGCATAGCATCTTTTAAATTTATTTTTTATCATCCTGAAGTGGTTAATCTGTTTACCCTGGGTCTTATTGCGATTTTGCTCATTGATAAACCGAGCGGTCATCGAGTCGTGATACTTTTGGGCTTGCTGGTAATGTGCCTCACGTTACGCTCTAAAGCAATGGGTTTTTCTGCGGCGGTAGCAATAATATTGCTTACTATGAACAAAGGTCGTATTACGCCAGTTCAGCTACTCCTAGGACTCTTCTTCGCGGTGCTTGTTGCGAATGGCCAGTTTTCGAATTACTACGAAAGTGGAGAATCAGCAAGAAGCTTGCTAACTGAGGGCGGTTTCGCAGTTGCTCAAGATTGCTTTCCTTTAGGAAGTGGTTTTGCGACATTTGGTTCGGCAGTAACAGGTACGGAAGGAAATTATTCTCCGCTGTATTATCGATTCGGTTACAACAACGTCTGGGGTCTTGCTCCAGGATATACCTTTTTTATTTCTGATACTTTTTGGCCTACGGTGGTGGCTCAGCTAGGTTATGTAGGAGCAATTTGCTACATTGGTGCCGTAGGAATAACGCTTAAGCTCATCTATGATCGTTACAAGAAATATGGAAGAGATGCGACGGTCATTATTGTTTTGTTTTATTTAGTAATTTGCACTACGGCAACTTCGGCGATTTTTGCTCCTCAATGGACCTATTTGGCGTTTGTTTTCTATCTTGGGATGAAGCATCTTGTGGCGAATGAAAATCTTGCTTTTGCACAAGAAAAGAATCAAGAGATTGCTCGTATAAAAACTATCCGAAGAAAATTTGCGGTAGAAAAGCAAGGAAAACATAGTGCTTGATAACCAAAAAGTAACTCCGTGTTTCTCGGTGATTATTCCAGCGTACTGTATGGAGCGCTATCTTGATAGATGCCTAGAAAGCCTAGTGGCGCAGACTTATGTAGACTTTGAAATTGTTTTGATAGACGATGGCTCTATCGACGCGACTCCTAAAATATGTGAAGACTGGGCAAGGAAAGATAGTCGTATTCGAGTTTTTCATACGGAAAACAAAGGACTGAGCGCTGCGCGTAATGAGGGCTTTAGGCAGGCTTGCGGCGATTGGGTTATTTTTGTTGACGCCGATGATGAACTTGAACCGAATGCTTTGTGCTGTTTTTCCGAGGTTATTGGAGAAGTGGATTTAGTGGCGTTTGGTTGGTCTTTGATTGACGAGCATGGAGCCAATCTTAATAGTCGTATCCCTCTCATTTCTGGTTCTGGCAATTCGCAAACACTTATTCATGAGATACTGTGCGGCAACTTACGGGATTATACCTGGAGCTATGTTTTTCGTCGCGAGTTTCTTGGGAAGGTTTCGCCTCAGGGTGTTTTTGACGAAACTGTTTTTCTCTATGAAGATGCAGCGTTTTTACAGCAATTTTTACGAGAAAATGAAGTACGAGTACGGTTTTTACAGAGAGTTTTGTATCGGCATCGCAGGGCATATGGATCGCTATCTCGTCGTCCCAATGTAAGAAATGCTCAATCGGGTCTTTCGGTAGTACGTTTTCTTTCTACCTTGGGCGCGCCTAGCGGTTTGGAGGCCGAATGGAATGCCAAGCTTATTATGTTCTTGCTAGGGGTTTATCAGATCTCGTTTGGTGCTTCTGGTTCACATATTCGTCATGAAGTACGAAAAGAAATGCGCACAGTTGCAAATAGCAAAAGCATTGCAGTACTAGGTCTTAGCGAACGCTTGAAATACCTCTTGTGGAGGATTCATTTGTATAGACCTTTTCAGGTTGTATATCGAAGTTTTGCCTTTATTCGTCAAGGAAAAAGAAAGACAAAACTTAATGCTTGAGCAAGCTTTATTTCTTATAAATGTCTTATGGTGAAAATCGAGTTATGGAAATGGAAAAACAAGACCAGTTAATAAAAAAGGTTCCTGAAGTAACCATACTTTGCATTACGTATAACCATGTTTCCTATATACGAGATTGCCTTGACGGGATTGTCCATCAGAAGACAAACTTTTCGTTTAAGGCATACATCCATGATGATGCTTCAACCGATGGAACGACAGCTATCATTCTTGAATATGCAGAGCGTTATCCAGATATCATTATTCCTCTGATTGAAGAAGTAAACCAATTTTCTCAAGGGGCGCGACCGTCTCGAGACATCATGAGTCAGGTTGCTTGGGGAAAATATATTGCGGTTTGTGAAGGGGATGACTATTGGATTGATGACACTAAGCTGCAAACGCAGTTTGATTTCATGGAAAAGCACCCGGATTACTCTCTTTGTCTCCACAATGCAATAATCAATGATTTTTATCACGGGATCGACTATTTGACAGAGTCTTCTGAAAAGGATTGTGATAAATCATGCAATCAGATAATTGCTGAAGGAGGAGGAAAATTAAACCCAACAGCTTCGTTTTTTATTCGTTCAAAAAAAGAATTTCCTCCCATACCTCATTCCTGTTCTGCAAATGATCATTTTGAACTTATTAAGCTCGCTAGCAGAGGAAAGGTGCGATGGCTGGCAAAGCCAATGTCTGTTTATCGCTGGGGATTGGCTGGGTCGTGGACTGATCGGCAAACTAAAAGCGATATTTCCTACGCTGAACAGCATGTTCAGAGTCGTATAGATGCATTGCGAATCTACGATAAAGCCACATCGGGGCATTACCATGAAGCATTTCAGGATCGAATGAGTTTAGAACAGGAAAAACTTGATAAAGCAAGACAAGAGGCAGAGCTGTCCAACGGGTCTGTACGAACAATAGCGTTTTGTGCCGAAATCGCTGTACGTGATCGACTTAAATATCTTCTCCAAAGGGCTTTGCCCGTATCGGTCTATTTCTTTTTAAAAAGAAGGAAGAATATTCGGGATAAGAAACAGCAAGGCATCTTAGTTGCTACCACAAATATGAAATATAACTCTGAACGGTAACCTGATTGGTTTCTTGGAGTTATCTAAAACTATGGCAAAGGAATAAAGCATAGAAAATAATCTTAAAGATCGTTTTGTTTCTTCTGTTGGTTGGAAGTTCCTTGAAAAGGGCGGAAGCATGGCGGTTAAGCTTATCGTGCAAATTGTTCTCGCCCGATTACTTGCGCCTGAGGAATTTGGCATGCTGGCGCTTATGCTTGTATTCGTCAATATCGGCAACGTGATTGTTCAGTCTGGTCTTAATACCGCATTAGTTCAAGATCCCGATGTAGAAGATGATGATTATTCGACTGTCTTTTGGATGAGTTTTGTTATCTCGTTGATTCTCTATGGTGTTATTTTCTTCAGTGCTCCTTATATAGCTAATTTTTATGCGATGCCAGCTCTCGTTGATCCTCTTCGAATGTTGGGGTTCATTCTCCTGATCAATGCATATAACGCGGTTCAGATTGGAAAGCTGACACGCGATCTAGAAATGAAAAAAATATTTTTAGGAACTATTGTTGCTTCGGTTGTTTCGTCGGTTTTGGGGATAGGCAGCGCTTTAGCAGGATTAGGGATTTGGGCTCTTGCGATTCAGCAACTGAGCTATCAATTTGCTAATGTTGTCGCAAATGCTTTTCAGGTTGATTGGCATCCACGCTTGGTTTTTCGAGTGGGGCGCGCTAAGAAACTTTTTTCGTTTGGATGGAAATTGTTGATTTCGGGATTACTTAATTCCGTATCTCAGAGTTTATCGAACCTCATTATTGGCAAACAATTTAGCGGATATCAGCTTGGTTTGGTTTCGCAAGGAGAGAAATATCCTGCCGCTCTAGGCTCCATGCTCGATGGTGTGATTCAGCCAGTAATGCTCTCTACTATCGCTAAAGTTCAAAGTGACATTTCCTATGCTCGTCGGATTATGCGACGAGCGCTTAAAACATCAACGTATTTAGTTTTTCCTGTAATGGGCCTTTTTGCTCTTGTTGCTCCTATTCTTGTTCCTTTATTGCTGGGCGATCAGTGGATAGAAAGCGTTCCTTTCTTTCAGCTATTCTGCATAGCTTATGCCCTATTGCCTGTTCATACCACTAATTTACAAACATTGGTTGGGATGGGTAGAAGCGACCTTTTCCTGCGGCTAGAAATGGTGAAGATAGTGGTAAATGTTGCTTGTATTTTGATAGCAGCATTTGTTTTTAATGACGTTTACTTTCTAGTAGGCGCCTATATTATTGCCGCAGTAATTTCGATGTTTATTAATGCTTTCCCTAATAAACGTGTTGTTGGCTATTCTTTTGGGGCTCAAATTAGAGATATCGGGCCTTCTTTTCTGCTTACTTTGGCGGCATGCGGAGCAGCACAGCTTGTCGGATTGCTCTCTTTGACAGGACTCTTTTTTCTTATTGTTCAGATTTTCATATTTTTTGTTGTCTATTTTGGGCTGTCTTTGTTGTTCAGGCTCGAAGAATTTTCTTACCTTGTTTCAGAGATTGGGAGAAAGATTCCCTCTCGTTTTTCTCGCTAGGAATCTTTGTTTATCCAGATAAATAGCTGAATTCACTTGTTCTTGTTTCGGGAATTGAATAACACAACACAAAGGAGGGTTCTAAAGTGGCAACGTTAGTCACCCGAACATCTATGCCTCCATTAGCGGAGTATGTCGATGAGATTAAAGATCTTTGGGATTCTCATTGGGTTACCAATATGGGATCGAAACATCGAAGATTTGAAGCGGCATTAAAATCATACTTAGGTTGTGATTATCTAGCGCTTTTCACGAACGGTCACAATGCCCTTGAATGCGCGATTGAGGCGTTTGGCCTTACCGGCGAAGCGATCACGACCCCTTTTACGTTTGCAAGTACTACTCATGCAATAGTTCGCAAAGGCTTAACTCCTGTTTTTGCTGACATTAAGCCTGATGATTGCACGATTGACCCCGCTTCAATAGAGCATCTTATTACGCCTCGTACCAGCGCTATTATTCCTGTTCATGTGTATGGAAACCTATGCGATATAGAAGCTATCCAGAAAATCGCCGATTGCTATGGGCTGAAAGTAATTTACGATGCGGCTCATGCGTTTGGCGTGAAATTGAATGGAGTTTCTACGGCTGTTTTTGGCGATGCAAGCATGTTTTCTTTTCATGCAACAAAAGTATTTAACAGCATCGAGGGAGGGGCAGTCTGCTTCAAGGATCCGGCATTAAAGAATCCGCTCAATGAACTAAAGAATTTCGGAATTGTGGGACCTGAAGAGGTGGAGCGTATAGGCGGAAATGCCAAAATGAATGAATTTTGCGCTGCAATGGGTCTATGTAATTTACGTCATGTTGAAGACGAGATAAGCGCACGTGCAAAAGTTGAGAATTGTTATCGCGATCGCTTATCGGGCGTTCAGGGACTCACCTTTATTGATCAACAGCCTGGCCTGGAGAGCAACCATGCCTATATGCCAGTCTTTTTCGAGGATTCATTTGGCGCAACTCGTGATGAAGTTTTTGAAGCCCTATTCGGGCAAGGCATTATTTCTCGAAAGTATTTCTATCCCTTGACAAGTGATTTTGCTTGCTACCGAAACTCTTTTGATAGCTCTGAAACCCCTATTGCAAAAGATCGTGCGAATCGAGTGCTAGCTCTACCTATGTATGGGGAGCTTTCGAAAAAAGAGGTTAATCAGATCTGTGACGTAATCATAAGCTGCCGCTCTTGCGTTCGCTCTCGGTAATCTGAGTGTAAATAGCGAGATCAACATGTAGAAAATAAGAAGGAGGATATGTATGTTATTGGGGCTGTATGGAGCTGGAGCTACGGGAAGAATGCTCTACGATCAACTAGAAATTGATCCTCATATTGCAGAAGAATTTGAAAAGGTAGTGTTTATTGACGATACTCCTGGTTTAACAGAATCGTATGGACTAAAGGTCTATTCGTTTGAAGATGCTTCAAAGCTGTATTCGCCGAATGACTTGAAGTTTCTTGTGACCTTAGGTAATCCAAAAGCTAGAGAAGTAGTGTGGAAAAAGATAAAAGCAGTTGGTTATCAGGGAGCAACCTGGGTTCACCCTGATGCCTTTGTATCGCCTTCAGCTGAAATAGGGGAAGGGGTTATTGTTGATGACTGCAGTGTTGATAGCAGGGTTGTTCTGAAGCCTAATAGTTATATTTACAGGAATGCCATTGTTGGGCATGATGTAACTATTGGCGAAAACAGCATTATTTGTGCGGCTTCTTTTATTGGCGGGCATACTACGCTTGAAAAGAATATATTCTATGGAGCCGGCGCGGCTTGTAGAGATGGAATAACAATTGGCCACGATTCGGTGATCGGAATTAATTCTGCTGTATATAAAGATGTTCCAGAAAACTCTTCTGTTATCGGAAATCCAGCGCGCAATATGAGGCGAAGCGAAAAGGAAATCTTTAAATAATAAGGTTTTCATAACTGTAAGATCTTCATGCAATAACCTTTCTTTGATTGCTCAGGAAAATACCATGAAAGGCATCATTCTTGCGGGCGGGTTGGGCACTCGTCTGTATCCCATTACGAAGGCGGTAAGTAAACAACTGCTGCCGGTTTACGACAAGCCGCTTATTTACTATCCCCTTTCAACTCTTATGTTAGCGGGAATTCGGGAAGTTCTTATTATCTCTGATCCGGTGTCATTGCCCTCTTATAAACAGCTATTATCCGATGGCGCTGCTTTAGGAATGCGTATTTACTACGCTGAACAACCCAAGCCAGACGGGCTAGCCCAAGCATTCTTGATCGGCAAAGATTATCTCGATGGCGATTCATGTGCTCTCGTTTTAGGGGATAACTTATTTCATGGCCAAGATTTAACCAGGACGCTTATATCCGCGCGCTACCGCATTGAAGAAAAGGGTGGTGCGGTTATCTTTGGCTATCAGGTTAAGGACCCTCGAGCGTTCGGCGTTGTAGAATTCGATAAGGACCTTAACGCTATAAGTATTGAAGAAAAGCCCGAACAACCAAAAAGTAAATTTGCCGTTCCGGGTTTGTATTTCTACGATTCGAACGTTTGCTCAATCGCCGAAACCATTCAGCCATCAAAACGTGGTGAGCTAGAAATTACTAGCGTTAATAATGTCTATTTAGGACAAGGACTTCTAAAGGTAGGAATATTAGGACGCGGAATGGCCTGGCTGGATACGGGCACCCCTGAAGGATTGCTTAAGGCTGCGGAATATGTGGAAGCGGTGCAGTCGCGGCAAGGCTATTACATCGCTTGCGTTGAAGAAATTGCTTACCGACGTGGATTCATAACCGCTGATGAGCTATTTCATCTCGGAGAAAAACTAAGCAAAACAGACTACGGTAAATATCTTATGTCGATAGCAACCGAAGAGCGTTGTTAATGTTTTAATTGCTTAAGCCTACCTATTTTCAAAGTGTTCAAAGGGTGCAATCAATTGGGCATGTTGTGCTAATTCTCTTACATGAAAAGAAACCATGCCCAAAATTTCAGATTCATTCTCAAGTTTCTTGTCCTTGTGGGATTAGGAATATCCCTTCTTATTATTTATCTTCTTACTGAGCAAACTCCCGAAGAAACAACGCAGCTGTCGTCTTTTGTGGCGCATGGTATTTATAGCGCGCTGTCGTTTATTGGTATTTCTCTACAGCCTGATAGCTTGCCGTTCCTCAATAAGTTGTTACGTAGACTGGCGCACACGGCAGAATTCTTTGTTGTCGGTTTCTTTGTTGCGCTAGCAGTACTGCTTTGGTTTAAAAGACGGTTCGGTTCAGTTAAATGTCGGAATCTGGCGCTAGGAATTTGTGTGGGCCTGTCGCTCTTTGATCAAACCCACAAATTGTTTGTAGTTGGGCGCGAGTTCGATGTGCTGGATCTTGCTTTTGATGCGGCTGGATATTTGCTGGCGCTTCTTGTGGTAATGATGTTGTATCGAGTCGTTAAGGACAAAAGGAAAGATAAGGCGTAGTGGGATGTTAGGAGATCAAAGAAGCTGAAACTCAAAAAGGCTGGAAACTTTTGTTTCCAGCCTTTTCTTATCCAGAGAGCTCGTTTAATTTTGCAGAGCCCTTTACCTACTTACTTTACTGTTAGTACAGGAATATCTACGTTGCGTAAAACGCCATAGCTTACGCTGCCAAGCATGCCACGAATAGCACCTAAGCCTCTACGTCCCATAACAATCAAGTCACATTCGTGATTGTTGGCATATTCGGTTAATCCGCTGACAGGAGATGGATAGGTGACCACTTCAACATGTACGCGTTCTTCAGGCAATCCATCCAAAAGTGGGCCAACGACATCGTCTATCTCTTGCTTGATATTGTTAAGGGAAGCATCGACAAGAGCGGTGTAGCTTTCTTGATCGACAAAGGCCGATGCACCACCTGTTACAAGGTCGCCTTCGGAAAGTGAAGAGGCAAGTGCCATAGGAACAACATTTACGACGAAGATCTCCGTTTCGTCTGACTGAAGCGCAAGCTCACGTGCGGTAGTAAATGCGGCTTGTGCATGATCCGATCCATCGAATGGAACAAGAATACGACGGTACTTCATAAGAACCCCTCTCCTTAAGTTTGATGGGTTTAAAGTCTTAAGGACCTCTTCTATTATGGCACGTTTAAAGATGCTGTTGACAAAATGTTGAGCTGATAAGGCGGTTCGCAGACAAAAGTTGTAAGGCTGCAGAAGAAATTGCGCAGAGAATTTAGATAGCCTAATCTATAGAAACCATCTATGAAAAAAATCAGAATAACAGGTTCATTTTTGAAACCCCAGGTGAGACAATAAACACTAGGAGCGATACCTAAGCTTCGGCTTTTTTGTCGCTTGCGCCGACGTGATACCCCTCTTGCGTCGGCGCTTTTTATGTTCTTACCGTTCCGTTCAAGAAAAAATTCGAAAAACTAGTTGACTGCGGTTTGTAAGTGTTATAAGTTATCCATGGTTAACTTAGAGGGAACAACATGCTTCAGGCGAAATCCTCTGCACCTCTTCGCCGGCGCATCTCTTGTTCGGGCTCTTTGGAGATGACGCCTTTTGTCTTGTCCTTTTTTGCCGAAGCAGACAAACCCTCGAGCGGATCCTCTTGACTAACAAGAGAGTGAACGAAAAGGCACCTGTCGTAAAACGATGGGTGCCTACGCTTTTAAAGAACGTTTTTCTTGGCTTTTTTCGAAAGAGCGCGGCTAAGAATAATACGGCAAAGAAATGCTCCTGCTGATACAGCGATGGTGTCTACGAGCCAGTCGAGGGGATCACAGCTGCGATCAGGGACAAAGTATTGATGGAATTCATCGGTAACGCCGTATGCGCTTCCTATGATAATGGCGCATAAAAGCGCACGAGAAAGCGGCATGTGTAAGCGCAGGGCATTTATAAGAAGGATTCCAAAGATAAAATATTCTACGAAGTGTCCCACTGGAGAAACATCAACATCATAGCCTGCAATGCTGTAGGCAAGGGAGGAAAGAAATGCTTTTATTGCCGATATAATACCGAGCCCTTGGTTGATGTTGGTGCCTGTATTGGCAGACATCCAGAAAATGATGCCAGCCATCACCACAACTGCGCCCCAACTAAAAACAAGCATCTTGGTTGAAGGAGCTTTGTCGTAAGGTGTAGACGAGGAGTGGGCATGAGAGGATGAAGTGCTTTTTAGAGAGCGCTCTAAATTTTGGGAATGTTGTTCTGGAGAACTCTCTAGATTTTGGGAATGTTCTTTCGGGGAACGCTCTTCAGAGAAACGTTCTTCAAAAGAACGCTCAGCGTTTTGGGGAGTATTATGTTCGTTCATCCTATTCACGTATAAAACAATACCTTCAAAAACTTTATTCTGGATTAAATGCATACGAAATGTGAAAATTCGAGAACTATTAAGATAACGCGAGTTGTGAGGTAAATCATGACGAATGAGACAAATACGAAAAAGTCGGACATAGGCTATGTAGTCCTACTTGTCTCTCTTGTTATGCTGGGGTCGTGTTTTGGTAACTTATCGCAGACGGCCCTCAATTCAATGTTTGCAGGAATGGCTCAAGACTTCGGGGTTGATGCAGGCATTGGTCAGTGGGTCACAACTCTCTATATGATGGTTCTCGGAATCACGGTTCCTGCGGTTACCTACCTTATGAGACGTTTCGAACTTAAAAAGGTAATCCTTGCTTCGTTGCTGCTGCTTGTTCTTGGCGGTGTTGTTGACGCGGTGGCGCTTAACTTTCCCATGCTTATAGCGGGACGTGTGCTTCAAGCTATTTCAGCGGGCATTACTATGCCTATGATGATGAGCCTCATTATGACCTCAGTGCCCTCCGATAGACAGGCTACTGCGATGGGTATTTCGGGCATTGCTATGGGGTTTGCCCCTAATATCGGACCTACTATTGGTGGCTGGATGCTTGAGACAACAGGATGGCGAAGCTTTTTCGTTGTCTTGGCACTTTGTTCATTTGTGCTGACACTTATTGCCCTGTTCGCGATCAGAAAGACCCCTGCTGAAGATTGCAGTATGCGTCTTGATGTTCTTTCCCTCTGCCAATCAGCGCTCGGGTTTGGCGGTCTGCTTGTTGGTTTTTCCAACGCGTCAAGCTATGAGCTAACCAGTCCCTTTATTTGGCTTCCCGTATTGGTGGGCGCGGTGTTCTTAGTGCTTTTCATGCGTCGTCAACATCGCGTGGAATACCCTCTTGTTCATCTTGAGATTTTTCATTCACAACAATATCAGGTAAGTTTTTGGGCAAGCAACTTTTTGTATGCCAGCTTCATGGGAATTACTCTGATTATTCCGCTCTATATTGAAAACCTTTGGGGCGGAAGTGCTTTTTTGGCGGGATTGGTGCTTTTGCCAGGAACTATCGCAGCTTTCTTTATCAACCCTCTTGCAGGCATTTTGACTGACAAGATAGGGGCGCGTCCCGTTGTTATTGCTGCGTCTTGTTTTCTAGCGCTTGGAGCAACGATGATGGCCTTTGTAGATGAAAACACCCCCTATTGGGCAATTTTCGTCATGCAGGGAATTCGCGCCACAGGGGTATCAGGTCTGATTGGTCCGTTGAATTCTTGGGGAATGTCTAAGCTTCCTCCTTGGTTTATGACCGATGCCTCTTCCTTTGGAACGGCGGTTCGTCAAGCATTTGCGTCGTTGGGTACCGCTCTTATGGTATGTGCAATTGTGGTGGTTGGCCCTGCGATAGGCTCTCCTGCATGGGGCTATCATTTGGGATTTGGGTTTTCAGCGCTCTGCGCAATTACAGTACTCGTTATCGCGATAGCGTTTGTAAAGCCGAATCTTAAGAATTAGTTCGAAATTAATTTCGAACATGCATGAAATGTTCGAGTACTGACTCGAGTACTAACCAATCTCGAACTCGAGCACTAACCAATTCCAAACTCGAGCGCTAACTCGAACACTAGCTAACCCCAAACCAATAATTGAGAACTATTTGCTTTTAAGCGGATTCAAGTATGGCTGCAACCTTTTCTTGGTCGACCTCGGGAAGGGGTTTAAATGGTTCGGGATTTGCAACGTGGTCTCCTAAGATGCGTTCCATCCAGATCATGTCATACCAACGTCCAAATTTGTGGGCGCACCGCGTAAACTTACCAACCAGCCTAAACCCAAGACGCTCATGAAAAAGACGGCTGGTAGCAGGCACATATTCGTCGGCAGGATCGCAATGGGCGATACAAGCCTCCATGTTAAAGACATTCTGCAGAACCAATAGTTTTGCAAGCGCTTCATACAGACGACGTCCAACACCCTTGCCACGATAATCCATACGCATATAGATGGAAGTTTCGATGGAATGAAGATAAGCTGCACGGGGGCGGAATGCAGATGCATAGGCATACCCAACAATTTCGCCGTCTTCAACAGCAACAATATAAGGGTAGCGCTCAAGCGTTTTACGGACGCGCTCGGTAAAATCTTCGAGCGTGGGATCCTCCAATTCAAACGTAACCGCAGTAGTGCGGACGTAGGGGAGATAAATCTCTCGCAACGCAGCAGCATCGGCAACAGTGGCCATACGTATGATGGGTAAATTCTTCATAGTGCGCTTATTGTAGTAGTGTGAGGGAAGCTTTGGTAGAGCTAAATTTTTTCATCTAAAGAATTAACGGAATAAACCGGAATTAACGAAATAAACCGTTCATGCCTAATTTCAATACAGCTTCGAACTATGGTATACTCACAACGCTTTAGTATGGTAGAGTGCTAAAGCGCTACAGCGATTACCGTTCTAAAGAACTTGCTTGTAGATGGCGAAATATATTGGCGAACCATGAAGCGAGGTATTCATGAAAAAGAAACTACTTACCCTGCTGACTCTTGCCTGCGTTGCTTGCTTGTCGGCTGTTCTTCTTACGGGTTGCTCTTCTTCTAATGAAGAAGCAGACTCCAGCGAAGATACATCTGCGGATATCAGCACGCTTATTGTTGGCTTCGATAACAGCTATCCTCCCTATGGTTTTATGGATGAAAACAACCAGCCTACCGGCTTTGACCTTGATTTAGCTACCGAGGTTGCAAAGCGTAACGGATGGGACATTCAGCTTGAGGCTATTGACTGGGATACCAAAGACGCTCTTTTGAATCAGGACAGCATTAACTGTATTTGGAACGGCTTTACCATGGAAGGTCGCGAAAATGACTACACCTTCTCTGAGCCTTACATGCTCAATGAGCAAGTAATTGTAGTGAAGTCTGATTCAGGTATTACTGATTTTTCAGGTCTTGCAGGCAAAACTGTTGTAACGCAGGTTGATTCTGCGGCACTTGACGTTCTCGAGGGCGATCAGGCAGAGCTTGCAGGTACTTTTGCTGAACTTCAAACATTAGGCGATTACAACAATGCATTTATGCAGCTTGAGTCTGGCATGGTAGATGCGGTTGCTTGCGATTTGTCTATTGCTCAGTATCAGATGTCTGCGAACGAAGGCACCTATACGATGCTTGAGGAGCCTCTGAGCTCTGAGCATTATGCGGTTGGCTTCAAGAAGGGCAATGAAGCTTTGGCTCAGAAGGTAACCGACACCTTAAAGGAAATGTATGAAGATGGCACGGTAGAAGAGCTCATCAACAAATATGCCGATTATGGTATGAGCATTGATAACTGGGTATTGAAGTAGGATTTAAAGCGCGTAGTAGCTATCTTTATGGGCGGAGGAATTTCCCTCCGCCCTTTGTTGCGTTTCTGAGTTGTTAGATATGCGCACTGAGCTCTCATCGTCTTCTTGATCTTGTCTTGGGTAGACGCTCTTATAAAAAGCGTTTATAAGGCAGGTGGTCTTGAGACGGATGTTCTTGAAGCGGCCCCTTCCGTCAAGCGCTCTTAAGGCAGGTGCTCTATGAGTACAAAGATGCTTCTTGTTTAGCTTGCAAGGATGCTAAGAAGAGGCAGCACGGGAGGATGACAGCAAAGTAATTGCGTGGATGAACAGCGGTAAAAGTGCTTATATCTAACAAATGAGAACGAATGAAAACGAAGTGGTAAGGCTGGGGTTTCAGGGAGTCGAAAAGAAAATTCCGGCCTTTTGTCCATAGGGAGGAAGATATGGAACTAAGTGTTATGGTGGGAGCCCTATTTGAGGGACTGGGGCTTTCCGCTTGGATCTTCGTGATCACTCTTGTGGGGTCGCTGCCTCTTGGCATTGTGGTGGCACTTTGCCGCATGTCAAAGTTTAAGCCGCTGTCTCTTATTGCCCAGTTTTATATTTCTATCTTGCGCGGCACTCCTTTGATGCTGCAGTTGATGGCATTTATGTTTGGGCCTTATTACCTGTTCGGAATTTCGATGAGCCCTGATTGGAAATATGGGGCGTGCGCTGTGGGCTTTATTCTTAATTACTCAGCGTATTTTGCTGAAATATACCGCTCCGGCTTACAGTCAATACCTCGTGGTCAATATGAAGCGGCCCTTGTCTTGGGATATTCGCGCTCTCAGACCTTCTTCAAGATTGTGCTTCCACAGGTAATCAAGCGCATTATGCCAGCTATGGGCAACGAAATTATCACGTTGGTTAAAGATACGTCTTTGGCATTCGTTTTGGGTGTTGCTGAAATGTTCTCAGTGGCAAAGGCTATTTCGGCAAGCGAAGTATCCATGATCCCTTATGCACTTGCTGCACTTATTTATTGGGTGTTCTGCTTGCTCATCGAATTTATTATTGGTCGCGTCGAAAAGAAGATGGCCTACTACCACGACTAGGCTTACTACTCATAACTAGACCTACTACGATTAGGCCTACCACCTGTCATCACGACTAGGCCTACCGCTTTAACTAGGCCTATCACGACTAGTAAAGGATTTACAAACCTAGGGCCGAAAAGGCCTAAAGCCGCAGAGGTTTTGAAAAGAGGTTTCATTATGGGAAATACACCAGTTGTTAGTCTCCAACATGCGCAAAAGGCATTTGGCAGCAATGCTGTGTTAAAGGATATTTCGGTAACCGTTGAACAAGGCGATGTTTTGTCCATCATTGGGCCTTCGGGCGGTGGCAAATCTACTCTTTTGCGCTGTATGACGCTTTTGGAAACGCTTGATGCAGGATCACTTTCCTATGGGGATTTGGAAGTGGTAACAACTTCAGAATCAAATGGCAAGGCCGTGTATGGTGGCAAGGAGGTCCTCGCGCAGGCAAAGAAGCGCTACGGCTTAGTTTTCCAGAATTTCAATCTGTTTCCTCACTACACCGTGCTGCAGAATGTGACCGATGCGCTTATCTGCGTTCAGAAAAAACCCAAAGAAGAAGCGCTTGCGAAAGGACGCGAGCTTTTGGCGAAAATGGGTTTGGCAGGCAAGGAAGATATGGTTCCCTGCGAGCTTTCTGGTGGTCAGCAGCAGCGCGTGGCTATTGCGCGTGCATTGGCACTTGATCCTGATGTGCTGTTTTTCGATGAGCCCACCTCAGCGCTCGACCCTGAATTAACTCAGGAGGTTTTGCGAGTAATTCGCGAGCTGGCTGATGAGCATATGACAATGGTTATTGTTACGCACGAAATGGCATTCGCGCGTGATGTGGCGGATCGTGTTGCCTTTATGGACGGTGGTGTCATCGTTGAAGAGGGCCCCGCTAAAGAAGTAATTGGCAACCCGAAGCACGAACGAACCAAGGCTTTCTTGGCGCGCTTTGCGGAGGGCAATGCGGATTAAGTTTGATAGCGTCGAGAATACTTTGAAATCAAGACTTCTCAGTGCTTGCACAAGTTTAGTTTTTAATGCAGAAAGACCCTCACGAGAAAGGCTGACTGCATAATTATGCAAGAAAGGGAGCTCACATGAGCTCCCTTTGCTATGCCGAGTTATGAACAAACAAAGCAGGCGCGATTTATAAAATGCTTTGTTTGTTGTGGCGCTTGAATTATTCTGGGTCTGTTTGCTTAAGCAGGCCGTAACCGCCATTGGTACGACGATACAAAATGCAGAAGGCGTTGGTATCGCGATCGATATAAGCAAAGAAGTCGTGACCCAAGAGATCGATCTGGATAAGAGCTTCTTCTTCAGTTAAAGGCTCAAGTACCAAATCCTTTACACGTACTACTTCGTCATCCTGGGAAAGTTCTGCCATCAAACCATCAAGATCAAGCTCGGTTGCAGGAGCGCTTTTGTCTACGACAGGAGCATCGGCAATCTTCTTGTCGATAACACGTGTCTTGTACTTACGGAGCTGACGAAGAGCCTTAGCAGCAGCTACATCGATAGCAGCGTACATATTTTCATCGCGTTCCTCAACACGAATAATATGACCGCGAGCACGCATTGTTACTTCGCAGGTAGCAGGAGTAGGGTTGGCGGGATTCTTTTCAACATGAAGAACAACTTCAGCGGTAAGCGGATCAATATCCATAACCTTCATGGAATTGCCAATTTTTTCTTCTGCATAAGCACGCAAAGCTTCAGTTACAGGCATCTTGCGACCGGTGATGGTGATATCCATAGTTTCACCTCTCATACTGGAACCTACATTACGATGTGACTTGAGGAGTGGGTGCCGAGTATTTTTAAAAGGAGATGAAACAACAGCTTCGGTGCAATGAACCGCATGCGGGTGATCCTCCCAGCTGGAAACGGCTTTCCAATTCCCCTCGTCTACCGTTTTCATCTATCAGTCTAACGCACTTTTGATCAGTTGTGGGAATATTTTGAGCGCGTTCATGGTTCGTGAGGGGTATTTTGGCGTTTCCATACACGAGTTTTAAACCGAACATTAGACCGAACATGTCAGCTTCTTAACGAGAAATATTAAAGGTCGTCGTTTTCTGGTATTTTGGATAAAACAAAGTAGACCTTTAACAAGACCACCAAATGTTTGTCGAAAACTAGACGTTTCGTCTTTGCCTAGATAACCAAACTGTACGTTCTTGTTAGGGAAAGCAGATGCGCGCTTTAAGAAGCGAAAACCCACGGAGCAATTTTGCTTTCACGTGCGGACAGGCAAAAGCGCGCAAAGGTGTTAGGCTTGATGGGTGCAATGCACTTAACTGAGGTGAAAGGTCTTTTGTATGACTCAGCATCATCATCATCACGAATCTGATATTTTCATCAAAGAGGCAGAAGGCCATCAACGTCGGTATCATAAAATCGTAGAGCTTACTCATTCCACCACGAAAGCTGCTGGGGTAATGCTGCTTGGTGCCATCATCGCTCTCATTGTGGCAAATACTGCCTTCCACGAACCGTTTTACGAGTTTTGGCATACTGAGGTATCCCTTGGATTCGGCACTGCCCATGCCGAAATGTCTCTTGCTCATATCATCAACGATATTTTGATGGCTATCTTTTTCCTGCTGGTTGGTCTGGAAATTAAATACGAAATGACCGTGGGCGAACTCACCAATATTCGCCAAGCTATTTTGCCTGTTGGCGCCGCTCTCGGTGGTGTCATGATGCCTATTGTGGTGTATCTGCTGTTCAATGCGGGTAATCCCGATACTATGATGGGCTGGGGCGTGCCTACTGCAACTGACATTGCTTTCGCGTTGGGAATCTTAGCGCTTTTAGGTTCGCGTGTTCCTGCAGGAGTGCGCGTCTTTCTGAGCACTCTTGCGGTAGCGGACGACATTGTGGCAATTCTCGTCATCGCTATTTTCTATGGCCAAAGCCCATCTTTGGTGTGGCTGGGAGCGGCGCTTGTGGTGCTTATTGCGTTAGCCCTTATGAATAGATCTCATATTTATTCTCTTCTTCCTTACCTGTTGGTAGGAGCTGTGCTGTGGTACTGCATCTTTATGTCGGGAGTTCATTCGACTATCGCTGGTGTTCTTTTGGCGTTTGTTATCCCTTCGGGTTCGCGTGTTGATTTGAAAAGCTTCGCGGACTGGTCGGGCGAGCGCGTAAGGGAAGCGCACGAAACGTTTGTTCCGGACGAACCGGTTATTGGACAGGCGGATTATTTGGCAAGTGTAACGCGCTTGGAGCGGGTCGCTCGCCATGTAGTGCCTCCCGCAACGCGTTTGGAGCGCAAGCTGTATCCGTGGGTGTATTTTGCAATCCTTCCGCTTTTTGCACTTACTAATGCCGATGTTGCTTTTACGCAGACGGCCTTTGGCGATATCGTCAGCAATTCTATTTTCTTAGGAGTATTTTTCGGCCTCGTCATAGGCAAACCTTTAGGCATTATGCTTATGAGCTTTCTTATCGTTAAAAGTAAACTTTCGTCTCTTCCTGAAAACGTAAACTGGGCGCACATGCTTGGCGCTGCATTGCTGGGTGGCGTTGGTTTTACTATGGCGATCTTTGTTGCAAACTTGGCTTTCGTAAGCCCCGAAGATGTCATGATTGCAAAGGTTGCAATTTTGGCAGCCTCGCTAGTGGCAGGTATTCTGGGCTTTGCTTTCTTGTTTATTCAAGCTAAGGCAGCTTCTCTTAAGGGGTTACGCTTTGAGGCAAAACTTGCTTCTCCTGATAACTTGCAGACGTTTGGAGCTCAGGAAGCTCAACGCCGCTATGAACGCGAGCTTCGTTATGTCGAAGAGCAGATTGCTAAGAACAAAATGGAATATGAAAAAGACAAGCAAGACAATGACCTGGTGTTATGAAGCCCGTCTTCACATTACTTTGATTGAGTGTTGTCCTTTTGTTACCATGAAGCAAGCTCACGCTTTGTATATTTGAAATAGGTAACGCAATCAGCAAAGCGGATAGTGAGCCATAAGGAGGCTTAATTTTATGGCTGAACAAGTACGTAAGGTCAACGCGAAGGCCGTTTTGACGAGCTTTTTTGCGGTGGTATTAGCAGTAGGCTTAGCCATTCCAGCATCAAGCGCTTTCGCAAGTCCGGCAGACGATGCTCAGGCAGAAGCGAATGCTGCTCTTGAGAAACTTAACGCTTATCAGGCAGAGCTTGATCAGGCAAGCGGCGATTATCAGAACGCTTTGCAAGAACAGCTCGATGCTGAAGCTAAAGTAGATGAAGCTCAAAAGCAGATCGAAGAAAAAACCACTGAAATTCAGGGCTATCAGGAAAAGTTGGGCGATCGTGCACGTGACATGTATCGTTCCGGTTCCACCACGTTTTTGGACGTAATCCTTGGTGCTACTTCATTCGAGGATTTTGCAACTACGTGGAACATCTTGGAAGATATGAACCAGGATGATGCTCAGCTAGTACAGCAGACCAAGACCGCTCGTGAAGAGCTCGAAGCAGCTAAGGCTGAGGCTGAAGAACAGGCTAAGGTAGCATCTGATAAGGCTGAAGAGGCAAAGCAAGTAGCTGATGCCGCTGATGCTAAAGTTTCGGAAATGCAATCGGTATACGATAGCCTTTCTGCTGAGGCAGCTCAGTTAGTACAGCAGGAGCAGGCTGCTGAAGAAGCTGCACAGGCTCAGGCTGCTGAACAGGCTATTGAATCAGGAAACGTTAATACGGGAGACACTGGTGGCACCACTAATAATCCCAGCAACGTAACACCTTCTAAGCCAAGCAATAGCAACAACAACAGCAAACCTCAGACGGTGACGGGCAATACCGTTGTCGATCGTGCTTATGCACAGCTTGGTAAGCCTTATGCTTGGAGTGCTTGCGGTCCTAGCTCTTTTGACTGCTCTGGTTTGGTTAGCTATTGTTTGAGTGGTTCTTATGGTACTCGCCTTGGGACTACAGGTACCTTCATGGGCTGGACTCGTGTAAGCAATCCTCAGCCTGGTGATATTTGCGTTAACAGTCACCATTGCGGAATTTATATTGGTGGCGGTCAGATGATTCATGCTCCACAAACTGGTGATGTAGTAAAAGTCAGTGCAGTTCACTCTGATATGATCTACGTTCGCTACTAAAGGATTGTTTTATCCAAGCGGTTACAATCCCGTATTTCAACACAAAAGCTAAAAATCAACTAAAGCCCGTTTCGACGGGCTTTAGTTTTTCTTAGGGCAAAAACAAATCCGGATTTTTGTCAAAACTGCTCGAATCGGGGGAGGGCTTTGAGTGGGATTGTTCGATGCTTGTAACCAAGCAGATGATTGTTGTAACAAGCCAAGAAATATTGCCAATTATTGCAAGATTAGTAATGCGAACGATCATGAAATTCCCCCGATTCGCTGTGTTTTGACAAAATTCGTCAATTAGTTTTGCTTGCGGTAGCGTCCCGAGAATTGGTGTAGCAATCCGTTTCGTAAATTAAATTTCAAAATGCAACAATATTGCAGCAAATGTTGCTAGCTTGATGCGCAAAGGCGTGAACACAAGATGTAGATTGAAGCCGCTAAAAAATCACTCGGTATTGTGGTTAACTCCTCTGGATTTCCTTGCGTTGCACATGGTTTGACCTGGTATTATTCAAAAAGTTTACAACCGTTCATCGTGGGGAACCTGTGAAATTGTTGCGGTGGTAGAGCGGTATTTGTTAAGGTTTAGCTGCTATCGCTTAAACAAACTACTTTGCTCGAATCAGAGGAAGGATATCCCCAGATGAGCACTAAAAACGCAACACAAAAGCGGGCAATTATTGCAGCACTGATGGCTGTTGTTCTTTTGGTGGGCCTTATGGTTCCCACTGTTTCCGCTTATGCAGAACCAACTTCCGCAGAGAAACGTGCCGAGGCACAGCAAGTTCTTGAGCAGCTTGAAGATATGCAGGTGAAGTTGGATGAAGCTTCCAATAATTACTATGCAGCTCTTGATGCACAAAAAGAGGCTGAAACTAAAGTAGAAGAAGCTAAAGCCAAGGTCGAAGAAAAAACAAAAGAGATAGAAGACTATCAAGAGCAGCTTGGTGATCGCGCTCGTGATATGTATCGTTCTGGCTCGATTAGCTTCGTTGATGTAATCCTGGGCGCCTCTTCCTTCGAAGAATTTGCAACTACCTGGAATATGTTGGAAATGCTCAACGAAGACGATGCTGAGCTTGTCCAGCAGACCAAGGATGCACGCGAAGAGCTTGAAGCTGCGCAAGCTGAAGCAGAAGAGCAAGCTCAAATTGCTGCCGATAAAACAGCTGAAGCCGAAGCCGTAAAGGAAGAGGCAGAAGCAACTACTGCAGAAATGCAGGAAACCTACGACAAGCTTTCTGCCGAGGCCGAAGAACTTCTTCGTCAAGAAGAAGAGGCAGCCGAAAAGGCTCGTCAGGCAGCAGCTGAAGCTGCCTTAAGAAACCAGTCTTCCGGTGGCGGTAATTACGACAACAGCAAAACGCCAACCGTAACGGGAAATGTGATTGTAGATCGCGCTTATGCTCAGCTTGGCAAACCTTATGTATGGGGTGCTGCGGGTCCTAATGCTTTTGACTGCTCGGGCTTGGTTGGCTACTGCATTACGGGTGTTTATGGTAATCACTGGACCTATACCGGCGCAATGAATAACTGGACTCATGTTTCTGATCCTCAGCCAGGAGATTTCTGCCTTAACAGCCATCACACGGGTGTCTATATTGGTAACGGCCAAATGATTCATGCTCCCCGTACGGGCGATGTCGTAAAGATCAGTGCCGTTCATCCGGGCATGTGGTACGTGCGCTACTAAGGTAAAAGCTAGCAAAGGCCAGGTGCTATTCATCGTAAAAGGTAGATATCAGCTAACGGCAAAAGTGGAATCGGCGAGTGTAAAGAGCGAGCATCATTTAGTTTTCGTTTAGCCTTGCTTTGTCATTTGTGAAGGCATTTATGTAGGTGCGGGCAGCGCGAGTGTTCTTTTCATAAAGATGTGCTAATATAGCACCCGCTAATTACCGATTGGTTTGCTGCTTAAAGATCAGCTTGTTGCTTTGAGAACGGGTTTATTGCATGAAGGATAGGCCTGTTATTTCAAGGGCAGGTTGATACTTAAGAACCTTTTGCCTGGAAAGCATGCGCAAAAGGGTAAAGGCGCAAAAGCTTGAACAAGTAAAAGGGTAAACAAAGCAAAAGCCCGAACGAGTAAACGGGTAGCAAACATAGCAAACAGATCGGCTTGGTGAAAAACGGGATGTGGCTCAGCTTGGTAGAGCGCTGCGTTCGGGACGCAGAGGTCGCAGGTTCGAATCCTGTCATCCCGACCATTGCAACCACTAAGGGAGCGTTCCTCAAAAGGTATCGCTCTTTTTGCTAGAGTGAAGGTATTCGCTCAAGAACATTAAAGCTAGGTGTTCTTTTGGCGTTAAAGCCTATAGGCGGGTTTTACCACCAGGATCTTGCCGCTAAGGTCTTGCTATCAGGATCTTATCGCTAAGGTCTTGCTATCAGGATCTTATCGCTAAGGTCTTGTCACCAAGATCCTGCCACTAAGCTTTATCAACTCCGAAGGAACTGCCTGGAATGTGGAGGTACTTGCATGAAAATAGGACCTTTCGGCATTTTTGAAATTGCCATTATTCTTATCGTTATTCTGATTATTTTTGGCCCTAAGAATCTTCCCAAATTGGGTACTGCAATTGGTAAAGCGGTCAAGAATTTACGTGAAGGCCTAGGGGGAAATAAGAAGGTCCAGGAAGCCGAGGAGGCTCCCGTCAAAGAGGCTAAAGAGAGCACACCTGAAGAAATTGAGGTGGAGGTTATCGATAAGCCTGAACCAACTTCAGCAAAGCCTGCGCCGAAAGGCAAGGAAGAAGCCAAGAACGCGTAGCGCGATTCCAGGCGGTATATAAAAGGTAAAGCAAGGGGCACGTTCTTTTCGAGCGCGCCCCTTTCGCAGGTAGAGAAAGGACAAGAGGCCAAGGCTGCGCTTGGTCGAGGGGTAGTAATTATGGCTGATAACAACTACATTCTGACCGAAGAAGGCAAGGAAAAGCTCGAAGAGGAACTGCACTATCTCGAAACGGAAAAACGTGCAGAAATTGGCGAGCGTATTCGTGTTGCACGCGAATTTGGCGACATTTCCGAGAACTCTGAATATGATGACGCTAAAAATGAGCAGGGCATGATGGAGGCTCGTATTGCAGAGATCACTCGTATTTTGAGCGAGGCGACGGTTGTTTCTGCACCTAAGCGTTCTGGCAAGGTAAACATTGGCAGCCGCGTTACGGTTGAAATGGGCGGACGTGAGCGCGTATTTTCGATCGTTGGTGCTGCTGAGAGCGATTCTGCGGCAGGAAAAATTTCTAACGAATCACCTGTAGGTGCTGCTCTTTTGGGTCATAAGAAAGACGATGAAGTTGAAACGACTGGTCCTACGGGTCGTGTAATCAAGATGAAGATCTTAAAGATCGAGCACTAAGACACAAAGGTTGGCTTGGCAAGATCGAGCTTGTGAGCTGTGAGCTGTGGGCTGTGGGCTTGTAATAAAGAAAAAGAAATGGACAACAATGGCGCAAGATTCTACTGAACAGATTATTGAAGACGATCCTATTGAAGTTCGTCGTGCAAAACGCGAGGCTCTGTTGGCTGAAGGAAAAAATCCTTATGGTCACGCCTATGAGTATTCCCATCATGTTGCCGATTTGGACGAAAAATACCAAGAGCTTGGCGATGGCGAAAATACCGAAGATCGAGTAGCGGTTGCAGGACGCATCGTTGCAAAGCGCGTTCAGGGAAAGATTATTTTCTTTGAACTGCTGGATTCAACAGGAAAGATTCAGCTGTTCTGTCGAATCAATGCGTTAGGCGAAGAAGCATTTGCTGAAATGAAGGATCTTGACCTGGGCGACTGGATTGGCGCTGAAGGTTTTGTAATGCGTACTCGCCGAGGACAGCTCTCGGTTGCAGTTGAGGCATTTGAACTTCTTTCGAAAGCTCTCCGTCCTTTGCCTGAAAAGTTCCATGGCCTATCCGATAAAGAGCTTCGTTATCGCCAGCGTTATGTAGATCTGATTGTCAATGATGATGTGCGCGAGACTTTCATTAAGCGCTCAAAGATCATTTCTGCTTTCCGTCACTATATGGAAAATGATGGCTATTACGAGGTAGAGACTCCTATCTTGCAAACCATCCAGGGTGGTGCAACAGCAAAACCTTTCATTACGCACTTCAACGTACTGGACCAGGAATGCTATTTGCGCATTGCAACCGAATTACACTTGAAGCGCCTTTTGGTCGGCGGTTTTGAGCGTGTGTTCGAGATTGGTCGAATTTTCCGCAATGAAGGAATGGATCCAACTCATAATCCGGAATTTACCAGTATGGAAGCATATCGTGCTTTTAGCGATCTTGAAGGCATGAAAAAGCTCGCAGAGGGAGTCATTAAGGCAGCCAATGCGGCGGTGAATGATTCCGAACAACTTGAATACCAGGGACAGACAATTGATCTGTCGGGATCATGGCCTTCTATTCCTATGACAAAGATTGTTTCTGACGCATTAGGTGAAGAGGTTGATCTTGATACTCCCGTAGAGCATCTAGCTGAATTGGCGAAGAAGAATGGTATCGAAGTAAAACCTGAGTGGAATGCAGGCAAGCTTATTGCAGAGCTCTACGATGAGATTGGCGAACCTACGATTGTTAATCCAACGTTTGTAGTTGATTATCCAGTAGAAGTAAGTCCTCTCGCAAAGCGCTTTGAGGATGATCCTCGACTGACGCATCGTTTTGAGCTGGTTATTGCTGGCCATGAATACGCTAATGCTTTTTCTGAATTAAACGATCCGGTTGATCAGGCTGAGCGTTTCCAGCGTCAGATGGAAGAAAAAGCATCAGGCGATGACGAGGCAATGGAATACGATACTGATTACGTTCGCGCTCTCGAATACGGTATGCCTCCCGCAGGTGGCATCGGCATCGGCATCGATCGCGTTGTGATGTTGTTGACAAACCAGGCAAGCATTAGGGATGTGCTGCTGTTCCCGCATATGCGTCCTGAGGCAAAGACTAACTAGTAGTTATTTATTCGTGCTGCATGGTTTCTGCCGGGAACAGCAGCACGCGCCCTCTCGGGCGCCTAGACAGTGCTAAACAGTCCACAGGACTGTTTACTCCCACATATGCGTCCTGAGGCAAAGACTAACTAGTAGTTATTTATTCGTGCTGCACGGTTTCTGTCGGGAACAGCAGCACGCGCCCTCTCGGGCCTTTCACCCAAAATTCACCTTCATGAGCCTTTATGGTGTGTAGTTGTATGCTCAAAGCTTCTTATGAAATGCGATGCAATTGTTGCGCGTTACAAGCTTTGCAAGTGTGATGCGATCCTTGCGCGTTATAAGCTTTGTAGGCGCAATGCAATCGTTGCGTATTGCAAGCTTTGCAAGGCGGCTACCCCATGCGGGCTCTTTTCTTTTTGGGCGGAGAGCATGCTTTGGATCTATTCGCCTATACAAAATGGTAGAATTTTAGGCGCAAATTGCGATAAATATGTGACGGGATGTTACGAAAATATGACAAACTAGCACTCTCCGTCATCGAGTGCTAGGATTGGATGAGCAAATTTTAAATAGTGCCGCGAGAATCGAGGCTATATGTCATTTGATAAATTTACGGACAAAGCGCGCAAGGTGCTTGTTCTTGCTCAGGAAGAGGCTCGTGCTCTGCACCAGCCTTACGTGGGCACCGAACATGTCCTCTTGGCGCTTATGAAAGAACAGGACGGGCTGGCCGCACAAGCGCTTGATAAGCTTGGTGTGAAATACGACGCAGCCGTACAGTGTGTTCGTCAGATTGTGACGATCGATGAAAACACTGACGTATCGGGCCACTTGAGCTTTACTCCTCGCGTTAAGCGAGTGTTGGAAAACTCGTTGCGCGAAGCAATGCAGATGGGTAAATCATATATTTCTACCGAGCATCTTCTGTTGGGTATCGTTCGTGAAAATGAAGGTACGGCAATGGACGTTTTGGCTCGTCTGGGTGTAACAGGCGATGCTATTCGCTCAGCACTTAACGATTTGGTTGGCCAGTCTGCGGTATATGCAGGCACTAACTTTGATCCTACGGTTAATACTTCCGATAGCATGCTGAAAGAGTTTGGCACCGACCTTACGAAAAAGGCAGCTGACGGAAAGCTTGATCCGGTTATCGGGCGTGCTGGCGAGATCGAACGTGTCATGCAGATCCTCTCTCGTCGTCAGAAGAACAATCCGCTTTTAATCGGCGAGCCCGGCGTGGGTAAAACTGCGGTTGTCGAAGGCTTGGCTCAGCTTATTGTTGCTGATCAGGTGCCTGATATCTTGCATAACATTCGCATCTTCACCCTTGATGTGTCTGCCCTTGTCGCAGGTTCAAAATATCGTGGTGAATTTGAAGAGCGTCTGAAGAAGGTTATTAAGGAAGTCGAGCAGGCAGGCGATATTATCCTGTTTATTGACGAACTTCATACCCTCATTGGCGCAGGCGCTGCTGAAGGTTCAATCGATGCCGCAGCTATTTTGAAGCCACCGCTGTCGCGTGGCGAAATCCAGATTATTGGCGCTACCACGTTGGACGAATATCGTAAGCATATCGAAAAAGATTCGGCATTCGATCGTCGTTTCCAAACGGTGCTGGTAAAGGAGCCAAACGAAGAACAGGCTGTCCGCATTTTGGAGGGCTTGCGCGACCGTTACGAAGAACATCATCACGTGCATTTCACTGACGAGGCGCTTTCTGCGGCGGTAAGTTTGTCGGATCGCTATATCCAAGATCGCTATTTGCCCGACAAGGCAATTGACGTTTTGGACGAAGCGGGTGCTCGTATGAGAATCCGCAATATGGTTCTTCCTGAAGAGCTGCAAAAAATAGACGACGAACTTCGTAAGCTGCGCTCCGCTAAGGAATCGGCTATTGCTGACCAAGACTTTGAGCGCGCTGCGAAGGTGCGTGATGAGGAAGAAAAGCTTCAAAAGGAGCGCGCGGAAGCTCAGAAGAACTGGGAAGAAAAGACTTCAAAAACTCTCAATGAAGTTTCCGTTGAAGATGTTGCCGATATTGTTTCCATGACGACAGGCGTGCCAGTATCGAACCTCACCGAAGCAGAAACTGAAAAGCTGCTTCGTATGGAATCGGTCTTGCATGAGCGCGTTATTGGTCAAGATGAAGCAATCACGGCGCTCTCTAAGGCAATTCGTCGAAGCCGTTCGGGCTTAAAAGACCCAAAGCGTCCGGTCGGCTCCTTCATTTTCTTAGGACCTTCGGGTGTTGGTAAGACTGAGCTTTCTAAGGCATTGGCAGAATTTCTGTTCAATTCCGAAGACGCTCTTATTTCCTTCGACATGTCTGAGTACATGGAAAAGCACTCGGTATCCCGTTTGGTTGGTTCGCCTCCGGGATATGTTGGTTATGACGAAGGTGGTCAGCTGACCAAGGCGGTTCGTCAGCGTCCTTATTCGGTGGTGCTTTTTGACGAGATCGAAAAGGCACATCCTGATGTGTTCAATATCTTGCTTCAGATTCTTGAAGAAGGTCGTTTGACGGATTCTCAGGGGCGTGTGGTTGACTTCCGCAACACGGTTATCATCATGACCTCCAATGTGGGCGCTCGTGAAATTACCACCAGTGCACCGCTTGGTTTCGCGTCAGGCGAAAAGGGCGGTTTGGATGATAAGGAAATCAAGTCGCGCGTAATGAGCGAAGTTAAGAAGCTCTTTAGACCTGAATTCTTGAATCGAATCGATGAGATTATCGTATTCAAGTCGCTTACCGAAGATGAAATTGTTCAAATCGTTGATTTGATGATCGATGAATTGCGTCAGCGTTTGATCGAGCAAAATATGACTATCAATTTGACGAAAGAAGCGAGCAAGTTCATCGCAAAAGAAGGAACCGACCTTTCCTTCGGTGCTCGACCTCTCCGTCGTGCTATTCAGAGGCTTGTGGAGGATCCTCTTTCAGAACAGATTCTGGAAGGAAAATGGACGAGCGGCTCGGTGATCGATGTTGATCTTGAACAGTCCGAAGAGGGAGACCATCTTGTCTTCGTGCCAGGAACTGGTTCTATACCTGCACCGCGTAAGCGTGATACCATAGCTGCAGAGGCTGAGCTACTTCTGGCAGGATATGATCTAGGCCATGCGGGACTTTCGTCACGCGGCGGCGGATCATCTTCCGGGGATCAAGCAGCCGATTAATTTCGGTAAAAGCCTCAGGTAGGGGCGCGCCGCGCGTGAAGCGTATAGCGCGCGGTGGTACAGGAGTTCCTTATGAGTGACAAGACAATTGATCCCGTATATGTTCCGTCTGTTCTCGAGCATGCTATGGCTATGTTCGATGATATGAATTTTGATGCCCTCAAGGTGGAGCCCCGCCTTGAGGGTGTTGTTGATAAAAATCCTAAAACCGCTGCCATTATCTTGGCGGGAGGCAGCGGCGAACGTTTTGGTCATGAAGGCGGCAAGCAATTAGTTGAAATTGCTGGCAAGCCTATTCTTACTCGCTCTGCTGAGGTGTTCGACGCGGTGGGCGATGTAGGCCTTATTGTGGTGGTGTGTCCAGAAGAGCGCACTGAAGAATATCTCGCAAAAGCTATTGATCCTTTCCCTTTTGTAACTCCTATCGTGATGGCACCTGCAGGTTCTATTCGTCAGGAATCAGCATTTTCTGGTCTTGAATTGGTGCCTGAGGAATACGAATTTGTGATTTTGCATGATGGCGCTAGACCTCTTGTAACTAAAGAGCTGATCGAGCACACCATTAATACGGTAAAGGGCAATATTGATTGTGACGGTGCCGTAGTAGGTCATCCGTCCATTGACACCCTCAAGGTGGTTGAAAATGGCGTTATCGTAGGAACGCCTGATCGCTCGGTATTCTGGAATGCTCAAACACCGCAAATCTTCCGTGCGGGAATTTATCGTCGCGCTCACGCTTCCGCGCTTTCCGATGGGTTTGTAGGCACTGATGATTCGTCTCTTATCGAGCGCTTAGGTGGTCGTGTCCTTGTGGTTGAGGGCAAGCGAGACAATATCAAGCTTACGGTTCCAGAGGATTATTTACTCATGTCTGCTGCTATTCGCTCAGCAATTGAAGAGCGTCGCGAAGAATAAAGGTATGCGCCTAGTAAGGTATGCGCCTGGTCTTGGGAATAAGGGAGTGCGTTCCACGCTTTTTGCTCGTCAAAAGCAAAGGGTAGGGCTTTTCTTTGAGAAAATAATGACTGCATCCTTGAAAACCAAGAGATAACGCTATACTCGCACAAAAAAGAAAACGCTTTGTTGTCATAAGCAAAACGAGAGGAATTGCAATTCTATGTATAACCCATCTATGGCTGCCGCCTTTAAAAGAATGCGCATAGGGCTTGGCTATGATGTGCATGCTTTTGGGCCGGGGAGAAAACTTATTTTAGGGGGGGTCGATATCCCTCACCATCAAGGTTTAGAGGGACATTCTGACGCTGATGTGTTGGCTCATGCCGTTTCTGATGCATTGCTGGGTGCCATTCGTGGAGGCGACATCGGAAAGCTTTTCCCTGATACTGATCCTGCCTACAAGGGTGCAGATTCGCTGAAATTACTTTCCGAGGTAGCGCGGCTCGTGCGCGAAGAGGGGTACGAGATTATTGATATTGACTGCGTTATTGCAGCTCAGGCCCCTAAGCTTTCCCCTTATCGTGATGCGATGCGGAAAAATCTCGCACGTGCCTGCGGTATTGAGGTTGAATCAATGGGAATTAAGGCCACGACAACTGAGCATTTAGGTTTTGAAGGCCGCGAAGAAGGAATTTCAGCTCAGGCGGTAGCGCTTGTGTATAAAGAATCGTAAAGGGTAGCACTATGAAACAATTTGAATTGCATCCTGCATCGGAAAGCTCTTACCGAAAGGAGGACGCAGTTAATTGTTTTAGGCGATTGCCAGCGGCAATACTATCGCTAGTAGTGACGCTTGCGTGTACCTTCTTGGTTTTGGCTGCTTCTTCTCCTACCGCATATGCGGCAGAGGTAGGAGATACCTTCACGGAAGGCGGTCTTACGTATAAGGTTCTTAATGATTCACGCCAAGTCGAACTTATTGGATGCGATAAGAGCGCAAGTTCGATAAATGTGCGTACCTTAATAAGCCATAGCGAAGGAACCGTCTATGTTCCCTATAGTGTTACCAGCGTTTCAGAAGATGCGTTTAGTAGCTATGGCGGCACGGTAGTATTCGAACAAAATGTCAGTTCATTTTACGAAAATATTTTTAACAGCTTACCTGAAAACGCAACGCTGGTTCTGAATTGTGCCAATCAATTAGCGGAAAATGGCACTACAGTTCAGCTTTTGTCGAGGGCTTCTTATGTACTGGAAGCAGATGGTGCAAATCAAACAATCAGCCTTCCTGAAGAGCGGTCCTTTTCTGAGATACGGGTTGAATCAGCGTACGGTTTGACGATTCTTAATAAAAGTGACGCACCCATTTCGTTGCAGTGTGAGAGTGCCCTTACTAAGGAATTTTTCCCAGTGGAATTAGCGGTGGGTGATCAGTATTCTACGAACTGGTTGTGGCCTTTCCTTGATCAGTTCTCCTATTCGGTTAATGGCGGAGAGCCAGTATTGGTGGAGGGTACAGACAGGCAGAGGGAATACTCGGTAGAGTTGCCTGCAGAAACTCCCCTTGATGCCACTATCGCGATAGATATCTCTTCATTTCCTGGCATTGCAAAGGGCTATGTGAGTGCATCGTGGGAAAACAACACGCAGGAAATTAGCCTCGAAAATGGAAAGGCAACCACAGAGGTTACCCTTGTGTCAAAGGATGATCCTGAAGGCACCGGATTTTCAATAACTACCACCATAGAATTTTCGGTCCCTACTACTTCACAAACGGTGTGGATTGGGGGCGTGCGTCATGATAAGGCATTTTCCGAAGAGGGGATAACGCTTTCGTATGAAGGCGGAACTCCTGTGGTAACGCTCGATGGTGCAACCATCGATCAAGCGGGAGGTCCTAATGCGAGTGGATACGCCCTCTATGCGTCCGGTGATTTGGTCGTGGCACTTGCGGAGGGAAGCGATAATTATATTTCTGTAGGCGAAAGTGGACGCCAGACGGGTGCTTTGCATGCAGGAGGTAACCTTACTGTTTACAGCGAGGGAACTTCTAATCCGGGAAAATTGAATATTGACTATACGCAGTATGCTTTCGATTCGTCTCGGATTACAGGTGTGGTGTCGGCTAATACTTTGTCGATAGGCGCTAGCATAAACGTGACGTATTGCGAAAATGCCCAGAACGGAACGCTTCCACGTGATCCCTTGACGTTAGTGTATGCGGAAGGCAATATCGATCTTGGATCGCGTGGCGCACAGATTTCTCTAGAGGCAACTGGCCAACGTGCTCTGTATGGCATAAGGAGCTATCAGGGGAACATCAACGCGAATGATTGTGGGGCCTTATCAGTAAACGGGAATATGCTAAGCGCGCTGTACTCAAATCAAGGAAATATTTCTCTTGGGTATCATACTGATGTTTCGCTGACTTGTGCAGGTGGCGCTAACCCAGGTATTGTAAATGCGCTTGAGGGCACGGTTTCAATCAGCCCCGTAAGTGGTTCGGGAAATATTGTAGTTGCTTCCGATGATGCGAACACGCCAGCCTTTTTAGCAGAGAACATCAAGCTTGGCGATGGGGTAATTTTTGCTGAACCCGCATCAGCGAAGATCGGAACTACTGACGATTCTGCTTACGGAACATGTGCGACCATTGTTGATCAAGGTGGTTTGGCTGCCACAAAGGTTGTCATTTCGAATAAGAGCGCCGCTGAACTTGTAGGAAAAGCCATAAGTAAATGCTTCCCCGATAATGCGCTTGGAGAAGCGCTTTGGACTGGTGCGCTCAGGAAGAGCGATTCGTATGATAGTTCCTACAAATTATCGATTGAAGATGCGGCGGCTATTGTTTCCTGCCCTGGGCTTGTAGTTGATGTCTACCAAAACACCGATTTTAGTAGTGGTGGCATTTCGAATCTGCCCTCATTGGATATATTGGTTGTGCGCGCACATAATAACGCTCAAATCGAAGTTGGTTTAAGTGGTCTCTCATTGGGCTCTTTATATGCGAGCGTTGATAATGTGCAAGCGCTGAGTATTAGCGGAGACGGTGTTCGTATTAGGGAATTTGATATTGCTCCGTCTTCTCAAACAGATTATTCGCTTAAGAGTCTTTCGTTTGGAGAAGGTGTAGACGTTGGTTCATTGAGTGCTTCTGACTTACATGAGGTATCAGAGCTCAAGCTTCCTTCAAGCCTGAATTCATTGCGGCTTGCTAACTTGAACAATCTTACGCAATTGGATCTTGCCTCATGGGAAAATCTTCAAAGTCTTAGCCTTCGTGCGGTAGGAATTAATGGTGAGGGTGGTCTCAAGCTTGATCTATCTCATAATACGCAGTTACGCAGTGTGACGTTGGCATCTCTGAATCTTTCTGGGGATTTATCTTGTCAGGCGCTTTCTCAGCTTGAGAGTGTCGATTTTCGTTTTCTTGATGGACTTTCAGAGCTCGATCTGTCACAGAACCATGCGCTTACCGATGTGTACCTATCCTCATTGGGGCTTGAGAAAATCTCATTCGCTGATGATGCGACGCTGACTTCGCTCAACCTTGAAAACAATAAGCTTACAGAATTGGTTATTCCTCAAGCAGCCCGGCTGGAAGATCTTTCAGTGAGTGAAAACAATCTGACAACTTTAACTATTCCTGAAAACAGCAAAACGGCACTTAAAGAACTTTATGCCTACCACAACAAGCTTGCTTCGCTTGATTTGAGCGGCATGAAGTTGGATATTTGCCTTTTGAAAGAAGCTATTGCAGCAGAACCTGGTCAAGGGACCAGTTTTAAGGGAGTGCTCCAAGAGGATGGAACGGTTGCCGTTGATCTTTCTGATCTTGCTGCGAACATTGTGAGGGTCGATCTCGGTTCGAAGGGAAAATACGATGCGGCGACAGGAATCTTAACATTTGATTCCAAAGATGCTGCAAACGCAGGCTTCTCGTATATATACGATACAAAGGGTACAGTTCTGGGCGAGAGCAGTTCTGACCATGTTCCCGTGTATATGGATGTAGCTGCTCATGTTGAATTAGAAGGTTCGTTGCCTGGCGGTGGAGATTCGCAAGGCGGTTCTGGTAGTGGCGGTCCACAGGGTGACTCTGACGGCAGCGGCTCGCAAGGCGGCTCTGGCAGCGCCTCTAACGATAATGACTCCATTCAGCAAGCCCTTGCTGCAACGGGCGACAAGTTAGTAATTCCAGGGTTGCTGGTATGCGCGGCTGCTGCAGGCGTAGTGCTGTTCATTGCGCGACGAAAAATATCGTAGAATTACTATCGGCAGTTACACAAGGGTGGTATAAGCTAAAAAAGCAATTAGATTGCTTGATATAGGAGTTTCAATGATTCGAATTTATGACACGATGGCGCGCGAAAAGCGTCCCTTTGTTCCGGTAGAAGAAGGAAAAGTAGGGATGTATGTTTGCGGACCAACGGTGTATAACTACATTCATATCGGCAATGCACGTACCTTTATTTCATTTGATACCATTCGCCGTTATTTGATGTGGCGTGGCTACGAGGTAACGTTTGTTCAAAACATCACCGATGTAGATGACAAGATTATCGCGAAATCGCTTGAGGAAGGGCGAAGCGCTGCTGAGGTGGCTGCAGAATATGCCCAGGCATTCATTGATGACATGCATGCAGCAGGAGTTCTTGACCCTGATATTCGTCCTCGTGCAACCGAAGAAATCGATGCCATGATTGCGCTGGTTGAAAAGCTGATCGAAAACGGTCACGCTTATGAGGTAGAAGGCGATGTGTACTTTGCTGTTCGCTCTTACGAAAAGTACGGACAGCTTTCGAATCGCAAGATAGATGAAATGGAATCGGGCCACCGTGAGCTTCGCGCTGACGGACAGGGTCTTGAAGAGCGCAAACGTGATCCGCTTGACTTTGCGCTTTGGAAGGCTGCAAAGCCTGGTGAGCCCTCCTGGGACTCTCCGTGGGGCAAGGGTCGTCCTGGTTGGCATATTGAATGCTCTGCTATGTCGGAAAAGTATCTAGGACTTCCGTTCGACATTCATGGCGGTGGTGCCGACTTGGCCTTTCCGCATCATGAAAATGAGCGTGCTCAGTCGGAAGCGGCATGTGGTTGCACCTTTGCGAACTACTGGATTCATGGCGGCATGCTGCAAATCAATTCCGAAAAGATGTCGAAATCGCTAGGTAATTTCTTACTGCTGCGCGATGTGTTGAAAACGACCGATCCTCGTATTTTGCGTATGTTAATGCTTCAAACGCATTATCGCAGCCCCCTTGATTTTTCAGACGAGCGTTTGTTGGAAGCGCAAAGTGCACTTACCCGTCTTGTTAATTTCGTTACCAACACGGAATGGCTTTGCTCTAACCCAGCTCAAGACCCCTCCACTCTCGATGTGGATCAGTATCGTCAGGCTGTTGATGCTATGCGCAGCTCCTTTATCGAGGCAATGGATGACGACTTTAATACGGCGGGTGCTCTTGGGGCTATTTTCACCTTTGTAAGCGAAGCTAATACCTTGCTTTCTGATACATGCGTGTGCTGCTTGAATGCTGAAGCGGTAGAGGAGGGCGTCAAGGCAGTAGAAGAGCTTCTCGCTGTGTTGGGTATTGACCTCAATGATGCGCAAGAGGAAGGCGAAGAGAATACCGAAGAGGTCGTTGCTTTGGCATCTTCTCTTGTGGGATATAGCGGAACGGAAAGCGAAGAAGCTATCCAGGCTTTACTTGATTGTCGTCAAAACGCTCGTAAAGAAAAGAATTTTGCGCTCGCAGATCAGATTCGCGATGAGCTTAGTGCTCTTGGCTTTACTATTGAGGATACTCCGCAAGGGGCGCGTGTGACGCGTAGCTAATCACAACGCAGAGCTTATTGCGGCATCTAAAATGGTGCCACTTATATAATGGACCAACAAAAGAGCTTTGCCTTTGGCGGAGCTCTTTTGTTGAGATGACACTTGTCTGTTGTTCGTGCAAAGATAGTGCTCCGCTTATCTAATCGCTGTACATACTAAACAACGTTTCGTTATGATTAGCTGTGTGAGCGCAAGTTATAATTAAAACGTGTTCATTTTTCTTATTTTGATTTTATTACTAGCGGGTACTTGAACTTTCGGGTAGGGTATCAAGAGTTTTTTATCGGACGTGAAGAGCGCAGGGGATATTAAGGAGGAAGTCGCCAATGATCAGGCGAAATGAATATGTATCTGTTCATGAGACGCGAGCTCAGGTCACGCGAGAAAAACTTCTCAAGGCAGCTATCAAGCTGGTAAATCGTGATGGAATGAAGCAGCTTACGGTGCGTAATATTTGCGACGAAGCTGGTCTTTCTACGGGTAGTTTTTACAACCTGTTTAGCGGAAAAGAAGATTTGATCTCATACTACTTGAAGTACGCTTTTGTGCCGTATCGTGAAAAAGCGCTTGAAGAAGGTGAACAGTACAATCCTGTAGAGCGTATCCTGATCATCTATCGCGCTTACGTGGTGTACTGCAAGGATATGGGCTTGGAATTTGTTTCGGGCTTGTATGCTTCAAATCACAATCCATTTTTCGACTTTATCCATCGTGATTCTGATGATGACTTTATTATCGCTACCGTTCGTTCATATATTGATGAAGCAAAAAAGCAGGGTCTTATCCGTCCAGAGGTGGATACCGATGAATCGCTGCTGCGTATTGCGGCTGCTTCGACGGGCCTTTTATTCTACTGGTGTGTGTTTAACGGCAAGATCGATTTAGAGTATGAGGTTGATGCTGCTATTGCAACCTATCTTCGTTCAATTGCGGTTGATCCTGATACGGTTATCAGTCTTGAGCCTCTCGAAACACAGGGTGCTTTCTTGGAATAATGCCTTTGAAAATCCTGGTCGGGTCCAGCATATAGTGCTATGGTATAGGTATAGAAAAGTGCTTGTTGGGAGAGCACTTATTGGCGCATAAAGCGTAATGAAAAGGAGGGGTAACCATGGTATTCAAGAACATTGTTGTTGCTTACGATGGATCCGATCATGCACTTGCTGCGGTAAAGAAGGCGGCAGAACTCGTAAAGGACGATGCGGACGCAAAGCTTCATTTGGTCTTTGTAACAACGCATCCAAATGCTCAACTTCCTGCAAACTTCAACAGCGCTTCATTTGATCCCCAGCAGTATCTGCTTTCCGTTGAGGACATCATGAATCTGTACAACAAGACCATTGAGGAAGAAACCGAAAAGGTTCGTGAGGGTATTGGTTCTGTGTTGGATGATCTGGGGGATCGTGCAGAAATTGAAGTTATTCCTGGCTATACTCCTGCAGCCGACATTCTTTCTTATGCAGAAAAAGTTGGTGCTGATCTGATCGTAATGGGCTCTCGTGGTCTTGGCGCAATTCGTGGCGTACTGGGTTCAGTAAGCTATGCAGTATTGCGTGAAGCTCCTATGCCTGTTTTGGTTATTAAATAACCTGAATTCTTTTGATTTGACGATAGCCGGCTCCTGCGTTTGTGCAAGCAGGATAGCAAGATAATGCGTTTGTTAGCTTGAAGAATCTACAAGAAATGCGCTGAAGTAGTTTGGCGCATTTCTTTTTTTGATCGAAAACAAAACGGCTTGCAAGAAAAGTATCTCCTGCAAGCCGTATGGGTAAAACGGCGTTTACGATATCGGGCATAGCACCCTTTAACTTCAGGTCCTAGTATCTTAGGGCCTTGATCTATAATCCGATTGGTATACAACCCGAGGTTAATTTGTTTCTCGGGTTTGCGTATACAGAGAAAATGAGGCCTATTTAACCGTTAAAACAGGAAGATCGGTTGAGCGCAAAACCCCTGAACTTACGCTGCCAAGCATACCGCGAATTGCACCAAGACCCCTGCGTCCCATAACAATCATGTCGCAGGACTGAGATTTGCAGTATTCTGCGATTGCTTGAACGGGAGATGGATGTGCAATGGCATCAAACTCTACTCGCTCAGTGGGAAGATTTGGAAATTCAGCGGTAACTTCCTGAATCATTTTTTCTCGCTTTTTCGTGAGCGAATCATCGTAGAGATTTTCATAATCAAGATAATCAATGTAGGTCGGCGTTGAACCTAATACAGGATCGCTTTCAGAAATGGTAGGAGCAACGCTCATTGATACCACGTGCAGAATAGTAATTTTGCTGTCTTCGGATCCCTTAATAAGTCCCAATGCCGCCTTTATGGCGCCCATTGCGTGTTTAGAGCCGTCGAATGGAACTAAGATGTTCTTGTATTCCATGATTTCCCCTCTCGTTTGCCCTGATTACATCCTAGCATGAGGGGGTGTTTGTGGACTGACATTTTAACAATATATTGTTGAAGAGATTAGAGATAAGTGGAGTGCTCACCTGCAAATTAGGCATTACCTACATGAGTGATTTCGTCAAACAAAAGATCAAGGTGATCGCTGCGATGGTTAAGTGCTGGAATATAGGTAACATCGGGCGAGAGGCTGTGTTTGTGACAGCACCCCTCAAAGTGTTCTTTAGCAACAAGGGCAATATCGTAGAGCGATTCGAGACAATCAGCGGCAAACCCAGGGGTCACCAGTGCGATACGGCTTGTTCCTTGCTCTGCCCATTTTGTTAAAACGGTTTCAGGGGAAGGTGTCACCCAGGCACGTGAATTGTCGAAACGGGAATGGTAGGCAATATCCCAATCGGATGCAGTAAGCCCCAATAGTTCTGCAGTCTTGCTGAGCGATTCCTTGGTTTCCTCCAGGTAGGTGTCTCCTGCCTTTACGTTGCTAAGAGGGATGGAGTGAAGTGAAAAGAGTATCTTGCTTCCAGGTTGCCAAGTCCACTGTTCAGCTATTGAGTGGGCAAGGGCCTGTGAATACAAGGGATTGGAAGCATATCCTTCAATAACCCCCGCAACTTCTAAGGCAGGAACAATACTCAAAAATTTTTCTTTGCACGTTGTCGTTGTGCAAGTGGCAGTCTGAGGAAAGAGGGGAAACCCTATAAAGCGACTACATCCTTGTTGTTTGAGGGTATGGTAAGCATCCTCAATCGAAGGGGATCCATAACGCATGCCGACCTCGGCAACAAAGGGAAGGTTATTTTGCAGGAAACGTGTATTGAGGGCGTCTCGCTGCGCGTAGGTCTCAACGAGAAGAGGTGCACCCTCAGGCGTCCACACCTTTTGATAGCGAGGAGCAGTTTTTCGGGGATGTTTACGCGCGATAATTCCACGGAGGATTGGCTGCCAAAGAGGGCTTGGAACAGGAATGATATTTTTGTCGGAAAGAAAATCAATAAGGTAGGGACGAATATCGCAAGGACTCGGCGATGCGGGAGATCCCGTGCTGATTAAGATAACTCCAATTTTTTCCTGTTCATGTCTCATGCTCGTGACTATAGCAGAGGCTTGGGGTGTTTTATGGTGAAGTATAGGCAAGTACCCTCGGAAGGCACGCAAAAGGTGCGCTGCGTGTATACTCGAATGCGAGAAAAAGTACGAAGAGGAGAAAAAGCGCATGGCGTTTTTATTCGGTTGTGAAAATGTGCATCTTGAATATCCCACCAAAACCATTTTTGATTCTCTTTCCCTTGGCGTAAGCGATGGGGATTGCATTGGTGTTGTAGGCCGCAATGGCGATGGAAAATCGACACTGTTGGGCTTATTCGACGGAACGGTCGAACCTGATGAGGGCCGTGTGGTGCGAACAGGCGGCGTACGATTTGCTTCTTTGCGACAAGACGATACGCTAGTTGACGCCCAGAGTGTTGGCTGGAATATCGTGGGGGATGTTCCAGAATACGAATGGGCATCAGATGCTTCTGTTCGACAAATCATCGATGGGCTCATTGGCGATATTGCTTGGGATGTACCTGTTGGTACTCTTTCCGGTGGCCAACGACGTCGAGTTGATTTGGCGCGGGTGCTGGTAGCTGATGCTGATGTGCTTCTTCTTGATGAGCCCACTAACCATCTTGATGTGGTTGCTATTACGTGGCTAGCAAAGCATTTACGTAAACGATTTGCCCGTAAAGACGGGGCTTTGGTAGTGGTTACCCATGATCGCTGGTTTTTGGATGAGGTATGCGATCGTATGTGGGAAGTCCACGATGAACTGGTGGAGCCATTCGAAGGCGGTTATTCAGCTTATATTCTGCAGAGAGTAGAACGCCAGCGTCAGGCGGAATTGGCAGAGCAAAAGAGACAAAACCTTATGCGTCGTGAACTGGCTTGGCTCTCTCGTGGTGCGCGTGCGCGTTCAACGAAGCCAAAATTTCATGTTGAAACAGCACAGGCACTCATTGCCGAAGAACCACCTTTGCGCAATTCGGTTGAACTGAAGCGTGCTGCTATTTCTCGGCTGGGAAAGCAATGTGTCAACGTGGAAAACGTGAGCTTTTCCTATGGGGATCGTAAGGTGATCGACGATGCAACATGGCTTATTGGGCCAGGTGATCGCTATGGTTTACTTGGCGCAAATGGTGCAGGCAAATCCACCTTGTTAGAAATCATTCAAGGAAAATTGCTTCCGCAAACAGGAAGGGTAAAAATCGGAAAGACCGTTAAGTTTGCCTTCCTATCCCAAAAACTTGAAGAGCTCAATCCTCTAGGATCGGATAGGGTGCGAGAAGTGCTTTCTCGTTATAAAAGCCGCTATGTTATAGACGGAAAAGAAGTCAGCCCGGCATCTCTTTTGGAATCGCTCGGGTTTACTTCAGCGCATCTCAATATGCCGGTCAATACTCTTTCGGGTGGTCAGAAGCGTCGCTTGCAGTTGATGTTAATCTTGCTTGATTCGCCTAACGTGCTGATTTTAGACGAGCCGAGCAATGACCTTGATACTGATATGCTTGTTGCGGTAGAAAATGTACTTGATACTTGGCCTGGTACTCTTATCTTGGTAAGCCACGACCGCTATTTGATGGAGCGCGTTACCGACGATCAGTATGCGCTTATCGGTGGTAAGGTGGTTCACGTCCCGCGTGGTGTTGATGAGTATCTTGAGCTGCTTCAAGAATATTCTGCAGGACAATCGACCAACACTTCTTCAAAGCAAGATCAAAAAAAGCATCATGCTGCATCAGATGGCAGCGAGTCGGTAAAAACTGCGACAGCGCAATCGGGAGATGATTCTTCTCATCCTGCGCTGAGTGCAGCACAAGCGCGTGATATTCGTAAAAAGTTGCAATCGCTTGAGCGAAAGATGAATACAGCACAGCGCAAAGCTGACGAAGCAAAAAAAGCCCAGTTAGCAGTCGATCCCTATGACTATGTAGCTTTAGGTGAAGCGCAAGAGGTGGTAAAGAGCTGCGAGGATAAGCTTTCTGCCTTGGAAGAGGAATGGCTTGAATGCGCTGCGTTGCTTGAAGGCTAGCTTTCTTATTCGGTAAGCTTGCGGTAAAGTAATTCTTTGCGAAGAGGATTACCCAGAAAGGGCACTATGGAAACAAACAGCCGTATAACGGGAGCAACGAGGCTCATGGGTGTTATAGGATCCTACCTCGAGTATTCCAGTTCTCCTGAGATTCATAACGCCGTGTTTGAAAAGCTCGGATGGAATTATGCTTACGTTCCTCTTGAGGTTTCTGAAGAGAATCTGGAAGAAGCAGTTCGCGGGCTGGAAGCGCTGGGTTTTCTGGGATATAACGTGGCAGCCCCGCACAAAAAACGGATCGTGCCTTATCTTGATGAAATATCACGTGTGGCAGAGATTATGGGTGCGGTAAATACGGTAGTAATCCAGGGTGGTCGATCTCTGGGTGACAATGCCGATGGAGCAGCCTTTATGCGCAACCTGGTGCTCAATGGCATCAATGTATTAGGCAAAAAACTCACGGTGCTTGGCGCGGGAGGTGCGGCATCTGCGGTTATCGTTCAGGCAGCGCTTGATGGTGTTGCGCAAATCGATGTGTTCAATCGCGATGATTCGTACGTAAAAGGTGGGCGTGCCTTGATAGAGCGTCTGAAAGAGTACTCTTCATGCGAAGTGGCTCTGTATGATCTTGCGGATACTGAAAAACTTCGTGCTTCTATTGCTGAATCAACATTGCTTTTGAACGCTACCACTGTTGGTTCCCCTGATGAGCCGGGTTGCTTGATTGATGAATCTATGATTACCCCCGATTTGATTGTTGCGGATATGGTGTATACCCCGCGAGAAACAGAGTTGCTTTCACGGGCAAAAGCAAAAGGGAATAAAACGCTTGATGGCGTAGGGGTCTTTTTGCAGCAGGCAGCTATTGGTGAGCGCCTTTGGGTTGGCAGGGAAATGCCTCTTGATTATGTGCGCGAGAGATTCTTTTCTGAGTGAAATAACTCTGGCAGCTCTGGCCCCTAGCTCATAATTGTGATTTTCAGCAGCCCATTTTGTGGGCTGTTTTTTTGTTTGGGCCTTCAGTCCCGCCGAGGATGCGCAAGCATTCAAAACAAAAATCTACCTGCTCTGCGGGTGGTGCTGATTTTGAGCCTTGTAGCCTTGGTGTTGTTCGATAGGCTCTGCTGTCAGAATTTTGTAGGGCAAAGATTAAGCGGACAGGATGGGCAGGAAGTTTCGGGTAGAAACAAAAAACGCACGTAAGAGCTACGTGCGTTGGAGTTTAACTGGCGGAGGAAGTAGGATTCGAACCCACGGTGCCTCTCGGCACAACGGTTTTCAAGACCGCCGCATTCAACCGCTCTGCCATTCCTCCGTTTTTAGCACGAACTAGAATACCATATTTCTCGGAATTTCACAGATGAATATCCTATGATAGTTTGGATAATATGAGAAAGGCACATATTCACGCAAAATTGTCCAAGGATCCAAGGTGGGGTTATTACCTGAAGTTCAACTTGGAGCAGGAGTGCTGCCTCGCCTTGAGGTGAGCCTTACTTGCGTGATGGTAGCCTTTTAAGAGAACTAGATTGAAGGGCATCTGCGTGCAGACTGACGAATATTACATGCAGCTCGCATTGGAGCAGGCGCGTCTTGCCGAACAATTAGACGAAGTTCCCATTGGGGCGGTGGTTGTTTACGAGGGAAAGGTGATTGCCCAAGGGTATAACCGCCGAGAAATTGATAACGACCCAGCCGGTCACGCTGAATTTATTGCAATAAAAAAGGCCTCAGAGCATTTAGGGGTTTGGCGTCTTTCGGGCTGCACGGTATATGTCACGTTGGAGCCCTGTGTTATGTGCGCGGGGCTCATGCACCAATCCCGTATTGAACGCTGTGTGTATGGGGCTGCTGATCCTAAAGCAGGTGCGCTCGGGTCGCTCTACTCAATCAATTCGGATGCGAGGTTAAACCACTGTTTTGAAGTAACTCCAGGGGTATGTGCCGAAGAGTGTGCCTCGAGGCTTCGTCAGTTCTTTCGAAAGAAAAGAGAACGTAACAAAGAGCGAAAAAGGAAGGCTCGTCTTACAGCGGACGGGTATGATAAGGAAACGAAATCAACGAGTAGTGAGTGCTAGCAGTGAGTGGATTTGCTGTCAGAGAGGGATGCAAAGTGAAGAATTACGTGAGGTTAATTTCTCCGGCGAAAATAAACCTGGTGTTAGCGGTGGGTTCACCGCGCGAAGACGGTTTTCACACCGTACACACCATAATGCATTCGCTTGCGCTTCATGATTCACTTACCATGCGTCGTTTTGAGGAAGACGACGAGGTTTTAGGTTCGGACGAGGCGGGACTTTCAATTGTCCTTAAGTGCGAAACATCGGGCGATATTGATGCGCTTGAAGTGCCTGCAGAAGATAACATTGCGTATCGTGCAGTACAGGAACTTGCCAAAGAGCTTGGTCGTGCCGAAAACGAGACAATTCATATGTCTCTTTCTAAGGTGATTCCTGCAGAGGCTGGCCTTGGAGGAGGCTCGTCGAATGCGGCGGCTGCACTGCTTGGCGCAGCGCTGTTGTGGGGCATTGATCCGCAAGATGAACGACTGTATAAGGTGGCTTCACGCTTAGGTGCCGATGTGGCCTTTTTCTTGAAGGGTGGCTGTGCTTTTCTCTCGGGAAAAGGTGATGTTTTTGAACAGTCGTTAAAACCCCGAAAAGGCTTTATCGTGCTGGTAAGACCTGCGGTGGGTGTTTCGACCGCTAAGGCTTATGCGGCCTTTGATGCCAATCCACGTTATCCAGAACAGGGTTATCTTAATCAGCTAGCTTCGCAAACGGACGCGGCTGAAGTTGAGCTTTGGAACAATTTAGCGGATGCAGCTTGTGAAGTCGCTCCTGAGGTGTCAGAAGTCCTCAAGTGGGCAGAAAACCATCCCTATGCTCAGACGGCACTTTTATGCGGAAGCGGATCGGCGGTAGGTATTTTGTGCGACTCCTATGAAGATGCCTATAAGTGCTCTTTGGATGCCTACAAACGCGGATGGTGGAATCGAGTTACCTCATTTGCTCCTGTGGGTGCCTCGGTACTTGAAGCTTATTAAAGTGGAAACGAGCAAGGGCTATCGATAAGGTAAGGAAAGTTTTATGGAAATCGTTCTAATCGTTCTTGTAGTGCTTGTCATTGCTTTGGTGATAGCGCTTGTGGTGATGTATAACAACTTTGTCCAGCTTCGCAATCGTGTTGACAATGCTTGGGCACAAGTTGATGTTCAGCTTCAGCGAAGGCTTGACCTTATTCCGAATCTCGTTGAAACGGTCAAAGGGTATGCGACGCACGAAAATGCTACCTTGACTCAGGTGACTGAAGCGCGTAGCGCAGTTGCAAATGCTGGCTCTCCTTTAGCTCGAATGCAGGCGGATTCTGTGCTTACCAATGCGCTTAAAAGTTTATTTGCTGTTGCAGAAGCCTATCCTGACTTAAAAGCGAATACGAATTTTCAACAGTTGCAGACCGAACTTTCCGCAACTGAAGACAAGATCAGCTATATGCGTCAGAGCTATAACGATGTTGTTATGAGGTACAACAACGCAATTCAAACCTTCCCGGGTGTGCTGGTGGCAAACCTTTTCCATTTTGATAAGCGCGAAAGCTTTGATGCTAATGCGGCTGCCGAGGAAGCTCCTAAGGTTTCCTTTTAGAGGAAAGATTGAGCCCAATTCTTCTTATGGTGGTAAAGGGGATTTCGTTTCATGGCAGGAAAGGTTTCCTTTCACGGCAGAAACGGAAGTTTGGGGCTGGTCTTAGGGAGGAATTGGGATGAGCGACAACGAGATGGTGTAGATAAAGCATGATTGCTAATGCGATTATTGTAGGGTGCGGAGGTTTTATTGGGGCTCTTTTGCGCTATGTGTGCTCCCAGCTATTAGGTGGAGTCCCTTCGGGGGCTTTCCCTTTTGCAACCTTTGTGATCAATCTGGGAGGCTCTTTTGTAATTGGGATAATGTCGGTACTTTTGCCGGCGCTCTTTCCCGATAGTAAGGCCCCTCTTTTGTTTGTTTCAACAGGCATTTTAGGAGGATTTACGACCTTTTCTACCTTTAGTTTAGAAACTTTCGGGCTGATTGAAGAATCTCGTTACGCTTTGGCTGGCGCGTATGCCCTCGGCTCGGTTGTGGTGTGTGTTGTGGGCGTGTGTTTAGGACGAATGATAGCGCGAGCAATTGTAGGGCAGTCATAGTAAGCCACAGCAGTCGATAGCGAACAGGGTTGTAGAGTCGTAGAGTTGCAGGGCTGTAGAGGTGTAGAGCTGTAGGCCCCCACTTTCAGAGCTTAAAGCCAATAAAAAAGCGGTTCACCTTTAAGGCAAACCGCTTGAACGTATAAGTGGCGGAGAGCTGGGGATTCGAACCCCAGATACGCTTTTGGCGTATACTCGCTTAGCAGGCGAGCACCTTCGGCCTCTCGGTCAGCTCTCCAATACGATGCGACTTGATATGATAACTTGCTCAGCCTTTTCTTGCAAGATGGGGAGCGGTACAAAACCATGGTTTTTACAAAACAGAGCGGTTTGATATAAGGAATAATGAATTGATCGCATAAATAGATCGTTTGAGGGTAGGGAATCATTAATGGCTGTTTTTCGTATATCTCATCATCCGCGGATGATTCTTTCGCTTGCTTTTGCTCTACTTTGTTGCGTGGTGGGGCTTTTGGCTCTTTTCCCACAGTTGGCATATGCAAAAAGCTACGATATGCCTCAGGTGACTATACATGCGCAGGTGCAAACCAACGGGGATTTACTGGTTGTGGAGCAGCGCGAGTTTGATTTCAAGGGCGACTTTAGCGCTGTTTGGTGGAACTATGACGATCTTCCCGAAGGTGCTCACCTTTCAATTGAAAATGTTCGTATGGCTCATTTGGATGACTCCTCGCAGATTCAGGGGGATTGGGATACTCTTTCAAGTGTTCCCTTTCAGCTGGATTGGCGTGAAGAAGGGGGCCCAGGTAAAACTGCCTACTCCTTCGATGAGCCCGAAAATACGGTTTACGCTTTTTTCAACGAGAGCGACTCGCGGGTGTTGTTTGAGTTGACTTACGTGGTGGAAGATGCCGTTCAAGCCTATTCTGATGTAGGGGAGCTCTATTGGCAGTTTGTGGGCAGTCAATGGGAAGAAGACAGCTCCAATGTATCCCTTATCGTTACACTACCTTTGCCAAAGGGTACTTCTGTAGAAGCAGGAGAAAACGTTCGCGCTTGGGGTCATGGACCTCTTGATGCAACGGTTCATATCAATTCCGATGGTACGGTTTCTTATGAGGTTCCACGGGTATCTGCTGGCTCGTATGCAGAGGCGCGTATTCTTTTTCCCACCGAATGGCTCTCGGATGTTTCTTCTCGCGATGTGAATGCGCATTTTTCAACGGCACGCTTAGATACTGTTTTGGATGAAGAAAAAACCTGGGCGGATCATGCAAATGCACAGCGGACAACTTCGCTCGGTATCCTTTTAGCGGTTGTGCTTGTTTGCCTGGCTCTTTTGATATGGGGTCTCTATTCGTTCGTGCGGTATGGCAAAGAGCTCAAACCGCAGTTCAAAGAAACGTATTGGCGTGATGTACCGGTAGAAGAGGAACACCCTGCAGTTATTGGACGATTGTGCCGTTTTAATAAGGAAAGCGCGAATGATTTCGTGGCTACTATCATGCATTTAGCTAATGAAGGTGCGCTTTTGATCAACAAGGGATCCTATCAAACTGATGGTTTGTTGGGCGCAAAAACAGTAGAGGACTACTACCTTACTCGTGTGCCTGAGCGTGAATTAACCTTGAATAGCGACATTGATCGGCAGGCTATGTCGCTATTGTTTGACACCATCGCGCAAGGCCAGCCGTCACTTTGGCTTAACACTATAAAATCTTACGCTGAAGAGCATCCCCAGTCTTTCAACGATACCATGGCACGTTGGCAGGGGGTCGTTTCGGCTCACGTGAACGTTGGAGATTACTTTGAAAGCTATTCGTATGTCAAACGTACAAGGATGGCAACAGTTGCAATAATCCTGCTGGTCATCTGCGTTGTCGTAGCATTTTTATTCGGCAATCCTTTTGTGCTTATTCCGGGCCTGGTGACTGGTGTGGTACTTATGGTGGTTTCTCGCTTTATGGATAGAAGAACCCAAAAAGGCGCTGATGCATATGCACGGTGCGAAGCGCTCGAGAAGTGGCTTACCGAATTTTCTGCCCTCAACGAACGTCCTCCTTTAGACGTGAAAGTATGGGGCGAGTTTATGGTTTATGCCCTTATTTTTGGGGTTGCTGAAAAAGCGATGGAAGAGCTGCGAAAAGCAGTACCCGAAGTGGCTTACGACGACTATAGCGCTATGGGATCATATAGTGGTGTTCCCTGGTGGATTTGGTATAGCGCTGGTTTCCACGGAGCGCATTTGTCAAGCGTGGGAAATGCTTTTCAAAGCGCACTGTCGGAATCGGTCGCCGCAAGCATGTCTGCGATTTCGGGGAATGCTTCATCGGCAGGTGGCTTCGGTGGAGGCTTTTCTGTTGGCGGAGGTGGCGGCTTCGGCGGAGGTGGCGGTGCCCGCTAGGGCGGTGGCTTCGGCGGAAGCTACGATGCCTGCTTAAGGAAGCCGATGTTCAACTAAGGAAGCGGCGCTTGGGAAAGTGGTGCTCTAAGGTGGCGGTGCCTGCTAGGGAAGTGACGCTCTCTAAGATGGCGACGTCCATTAGGGAAACGACGCTCTTCCAAAAAGTCCGCTTTTTGTCGTTCGCGGACAGGGGAGATGCGTTCCCGCTTTCGGGGCATATTGTTGCCGCATTTGCAGAGTAGCTTGGATATAATAAGCCGCTGTGATTGCGCTTGCTAACATACCTACCAGCATATATAAAGCTCTTCTCATTCTTGCGACGATTATTTGGGGCTTTAGCTTTGTCGTTATGAAAAACGTGGTTGACATCGTGCCTCCCGCGTTGCTTCTTGGTGTACGTTTTACCTTAGCTGGCCTTCTTTTGCTGGCCATACTTCATAAACGCGTTCGTCGTAACTTTTCTTGGCGTATGGTGGGCTATGGGGCTATTCTTGCGCTCTTTGATTTCTCCGCTTTTCTTACGCAAACAATAGGGCTGCAATATACGACACCTGGTATCAATGCCTTTCTTACGGCAACCTACTGCGTTATTGTTCCTTTTGCTTGGTGGGTCGTTGCACGCAAACGCCCGTCGTTTTGTAATGTAGGGGCAGCAGTTATTGCGGTAGTGGGCATTTGGCTCGTTGCAGTAAGTACTTCTGGAGAGACGTTAACGCTTGGTTTAGGCGAAGGTCTTACCCAAATTTGCGCGCTTTTATTTGCAATTCATATTGTGTTAGTCTCTCGGTTTTCCAAACAGCGTGATGTGCTAACGCTTACGGTGTTCCAGTTTATTTTCGAGGGACTTTTTGGTCTCTGTGTTGGGGGCCTGTTCGAAACACCACCTGCGCTGTCTCTTATTACACCTGAAATCGTAGGGCAAATGGCGTTTCTTATTGTCTTTGCATCGGTTGTGGCCTTCGGCATTCAAAATGTTTCCCTTGCGTATGTGCCTCCTGCGCAGGCCTCTTTGTTCTTAAGTTTGGAATCAGTTTTTGGAGTTGTGTTTTCGGTTTTGCTCTATGGAGAAGTGCTTACTGCCCGATTGGTGATTGGGTTTATACTTATCTTTGCCGCGATTCTTGTAAATGAATTGCTCGCTCCAAGAGTGGAAGCTAAACGTGCTATAGTTGCATTTAAACGCAAAAAATGGAAGGAGGACGACAGGGATGTCTAACAACCTAGACAACATCGTCCTGATTGGTATGCCAGGCGCAGGCAAGTCAACTCTTGGTGTGGTGCTTGCTAAGATCTTGGGCTATGAGTTTATCGATGCTGACTTGCTTATTCAGGGCAAGCTTGATAAAACGCTTCAAAAGATTATCGACGCGTGTGGACCCGATGGGTTTATTGAGGTTGAAAACGAGGTACTGTGTACGCTGAGCGCCAGTCGTGCCATTGTGGCTACTGGCGGTTCAGCGGTTTATTCGGACGAAGCAATGAGCCATCTGAAGTCTATTGGTACCGTGGTTTATCTTCGCGTTTCCTATGAAGAGCTTGAGAGCCGTCTTGGTGGTTTGCATGAGCGCGGTGTTGTTATGAAAAACGGCATGGGAATGAGCCTTCGTGATTTGTACGACGAGCGTCTCCCTCTCTATGAAAAATACGCGGATGTAACTATCGATATCGATGGTTTATCGGTCCGTGATGCAGCGCGTCGCTTGGTAGATCAGCTCTCTATGCTGTAAAAAGCTTATCTGTAAAAGCTTATTTTTCGTAAGGCTTTCTTGAAAAGGGGTTTTAGTGTCTGCTACTCCATCTCAAAATATGCCCAATAAAAATACCAACGTTTGGTCTACCAAACAGATGGTTATTATGGCTTTAATGTGCGCAATCGGTGCTCTGCTTTCCTTTGTTGAGTTCCCGCTTTTACCTGGGGTAACCTGGCTTAAGTTTGATGCTTCCAATATGCCGGCTATGGTGGTGGGCTTTGGGTTTGGTCCTGGCGCAGGTGTTGCTGTTGGTATCGTGATTGCGATTATCCATGGACTGCTTATGGCGGACTTCACGGGTGCACTCATGAATGTTCTTTGCGTTACCTGTTTTGTGTTGCCTGCAGCTTTGATGTACCACAAAAAACGTACCTACCCTGTGGCTATTGCTGGTTTAGTACTCAGTGTTATTGCGGCAACAATTGGCGCTATTGTGGGAAATCTTTTGCTTACTCCTATGTGGCTTGGCGTTCCGCTTGATGCCGTTATTGCGATGATTATTCCTGTTCTTATTCCGTTTAATCTGATAAAAGGCTGCATCAATGCGGTGTTGACCCTGATAATTTATAAGTCCATCTCAAATCTTATTACTCCCAAGAAAGACCAGGTAAAGGGGCGATAAATGATCTCCTTTTCCGATGTTTCGTTCACTTATACAGGCACTTCGTATGTACTTTCTGACCTTTCTCTTTCTATCGAGAAAGGTCAGTTCGTTTGCGTGCTAGGAGAAAACGGTTCAGGAAAATCCACCTTTGCCAAGCATATTAACGCATTGGAGCTGCCCTCCTCTGGGGAGATGTGGGTGT
>ERZ827440.101-NODE-101-length-130020-cov-5.202862_pt1 | contig 130020 bp, 112 predicted proteins | sample MGYA00519774_ERZ827440 | MGnify/ENA primary metagenome ERZ827440 (study PRJEB31778, sample SAMEA3449302) | human gut metagenome | biome: human gut; feature: human-associated habitat; material: faeces | place: United Kingdom | collected 2010/2012 ... | reverse complement strand
CGGTGTAGTCCGTGGGAGGATAGGTCGTTCTGCTCATGCAGGGCGCTATCGTTTTTTCATAGCTTTTATGGTATAAATTCATTTCTTTTCGATGCTTTTCTGGTAATATCAGTACAGATTTATTCATTAACGCAACATTTGAATCAACGTTATTAAATTTCGTTATTGCATGTTTGTGATGTTGCTTGGAAGGTGGGGCTACTGTATGAATCTTGCTCAGTTGTATTACTTTCGCACTCTCGCTAAGTATGAGCATTATGGTAAAGCTGCCGAAAGTCTGTATATTACGCAACCTTCTCTTTCCAATTCGATCAAAAACCTCGAAAAGGAAATTGGGGTTCCTTTTTTTGAGCGTGTAGGACGCAATGTTCGTCTTACGGAATATGGTGAAGAGTTCAATAAGCATATCTGCTTAGCGCTTGATGAAATCGACAAAGCAGTTGAAATTATGCGTGCTTACAATTCTGGTCTGAGCGGTCGCATCCGCATCGGCTCAGTTATCAGCATCCAGCGCAATTATCTGCCCCGGCTTTTGAGTACCTTTAAGGGTGCTTTTGGTGACGATGTCGTCTTTGATATTTATCAGGGAACTACCTATGAATGCCTCAAGCGTCTTGAAGATGGTAAGTATGATGTGGTTTTCTGCGGAAAGCTTGATGGGGTAAGTGATGATATTGAGTTCGTCCCTCAGTTTTCCCAAAACGTTGTGCTTGCGGTAAATTCCTCGAGTCCTCTTGCGCAGCGTGATGTAGTTTCTTTACGTGAGCTTAAGGATGTCAAATTAACATCTTATCGTTCGCAGTCTTACATGCACATTATTTTCGATGGGTTATTCAAAGCCTACGATCTTCATGTCGAACAAGGTTTTGATGATGAGATCAGCGCAGCTTCCCTTGTTGCTTCCGATAGAAGTATTACGGCAATCATCTTAGAGACTCTTGATGATCTTTCGCTGGAAAATTTTGTAACGGTTCCTATTGCAGAACTTCGTGAGCCCTTCCATATTATTTATTTGGGGTACAACAAAAAGTCGTTCCATTCTCATTTGGTGGAAGAGTTCATTAAGTTCACGCAGCGTCATATCAAATTCCCTACCGGTGTTGTGCCTTTGGAGGAGAGCTACTTAAAGGGTGGAACTTCTGATCAGGCAGTAAAACTCTATGATCAACAGGATTAAATACCCTTGATCCATATAAATAAGTAAGAGCAATCGTCTACAGACCTAAGGCTCAAAGTTCTAAGGCAGTCTAAAAGGGCTGCCTTTTGGGTTATAGGAAAACCGCCCTAGGCCCCCCTCCTATAACTCTGCCTTTTAGCTTCTAAGTCGTGCTTTGAGCTGAATTACTGGGGGAGTAATAGCGTGCTAAGCCCAAAAAGGGGACCGAAAAGTCGCATTTTGGCACTCATAAACATTGTTTTGCTAATCGGTCAATGGTTAAACTTTTACGAGAAAGGCTCATTTTTTCAATACATTCATTAGTGATTTATTGAATGATAGTTTCCCGCTATGAAAATTTGAAAAAAAGGGCCCTTTTTCCGTTAATTGATAACTAATGCCTTAATAATAGGTTCAAACTGATAGATAGAAATACATATCATTTGAGTTAGCTATAGATAATCATCAGTAGACAATTAGACCCAAACCCGCTTCTAGTCGACCATAGTAAATGTCTTAAATAGTGTGAATCAAGGAAACAGAAAAGAAAGGGTTTCCTTGGAATAAAGAAAAGAGGAGGGTTTTTATGGCTAACTGGTTTGCTGGAGAACCAAAGGAGCAGCTCGCAGGTAAGACTGCCGTAGTAATGGGTGGCGGCTCTGGTATTGGTAAGGCAACCGCACAGGCTCTCTGCGCAGCAGGTGCAAACGTAATGATTTGCGGCGTACCTGAGCAGATTTGCCTCGACACTGCTGAAGAACTTAAGGCAGATGGCGGCAAGGCAATCGGCATGTTCTGCGACGGCACCAAGCAGAGCGACATTGACGCAATGCTCGCTAAGACCGTTGAAGAATTCGGCGGCATCGACATGGTTGTTTCCACCGCAGGCATCTCTCTTCCTCGTACCAACGCTCTCGACGTTACCGAGGAAATGTGGGAGAAGATCTTCGCTGTAAATGTAAAGGCAAATTGGTTCATCGCAACCTCTGCTGCTAAGTACATGAAGGACAAGGGCGGCAAGATCGTTCTCGTATCTTCTGGTCGTGGCGACCGTGCAATGGAGAACATTGCTCCTTACTGCACCACCAAGTCTGCTGTAATGGGTATGGTTCGCGCTTTGGCTGTTGACCTTGCTCAGTACAACATCAAGGTAAACGGTATCGCACCTGGTTATGTTATGACTCCTATGGTTGAAAAGGTATTCGCTGACAATCCTCAGCAGGAGGCTTATGTAAAGAGCCGTACTCCATTGGCTGATTACACCTACATGGGCTCCCTTGACGAAATGGCAGAAGCAATTATGTTCTTCTTGCACCCAGTCAACGAGTACACCACTGGTCAGACCATTACTCTCGACGGTGGTTGGTCTATTCAGTAACTTATCGTCTCCGCATAGCCGCCTAACAGCGGCTATGCAAGTTTGACTCTAGAATTCTTTACCTAGAAAGGGGTAAATACATGGAAGGTGTAATGAACGCAATCCATTGTGTAGGCCGTACCGAACCTTGGCAGTATGTAGAGGATGCTCCTATTCCTCAGATCAAGGACGACGAAGTACTGCTCGAGATCAAGGCATGCGGCATTTGCGGTACTGACCACTCTCTTCATCGTGGCCAGGAGGCATTGTTCAACTCCTATGACATTACGTTCCCTGCAATTTTCGGTCATGAGTTCTCCGGTGTAATCGCTGAGCTCGGTGCAAATGCTCCTAAGGACCTCAAGGTAGGCATGCGTGTTACCGCAAACCCTGTATTGTTTGACGACACCTGCCCTTACTGCGACAAGGGTATGGTAAACATTTGCGACAACCGTCCATTCTATGGCACTGACCTTCCTGGCGGATTCGCAAAGTACATGGCAATCCGTGCTACGAATGTTATTCCTATTCCTGATGAGGTTTCCTTCGTACAGGGCGCTTTGCTTGAGCCTTTGGGTGTAGCTTTGAACGCTGTTGAGCGTGTACATCCTGAAGCTGGCGACACCGCATTGGTAATGGGCCCTGGCCCAATTGGTCTGCTCATGGTTGCTGTTTTGAAGCAGGCTTATGGCATTCAGAAGGTAATCTGCTCTGGTCTTGCTGCTGATACCAAGCGTCTTAAGGTAGCTGAAGAACTCGGTGCTATTCCTATCAATGGCTCTGAAGTAGATGTTATCGAAAAGGTTAAGGAACTCACGGGTGGTCGTGGTCCTGAGATCATCTTGGATGCTGCTGGTCACTTCACTGTTGTACAGCAGGCAGTAGAGATGGTTGCTAAGAATGGTCGTATCGGCATCACCGGTCTTCCTGCACAGCCTTCTAGCATCCATATGAACCCAATCGCTATGCGTCAGATCAGCATCATTGGTTCTCGTGCTTACGAGCGTAAGCATTGGCGCCAGGGCTTGTCACTTCTCGCTAATGGCCTCAACATTGACGCTATTGCAAGCCACGTACTTCCTTTGAAGGAATTCGAGAAGGGCATGCAGCTTATTGATGACGGTGAGGGCCTCCGCGTTATTCTTGAGCCGTAAGATCAATTCTTTTTCTTAACTCATTACTTTGTTCGATAGGTCTGAACAGGGTATTTGACGTAGGATTTAAACAGAGGGGTGCTGACATCATCGGTGCCGGTGCCCCTTCTTTCTTCTGTCAATGGTGCGAAAACATTCGTGCCAATATCACTTAAGTTAGGAGATAAATATGGCAGGACTCGAAGGAGTAAAGGTTATTGAGCTTACTCAGTATGCAGCAGGCCCCGCAGCTGGCCGTGCTCTTGCTGAAATGGGCGCAACCGTAATTAAGGTAGAGCCTTTCACTGGCGACGAACAGCGTACCCAGGGTATGGCTTGGGGTATGGAATTCCGTACCGAATTTGACGACGTAGCGTATGACTGCGGTTCTTTCAACAAGGAATGGACTGCTATTAATGCTAAGAATCCTGAAGGCCTGGAAGTAATGTATAAGATGCTCGAAACAGCAGACATCTTCCTGACCTCTTTGCGTTCTGGTGCTTTGCAGCGTTTGGGTCTTGACTATGAGACTCTTCATGCAAAGTTCCCTAAGTTGGTTTGGGCACAGAATCGTGGCTATGGCGAGCATGGTCCAATGAAAGACGCTAAGGGCTTTGACGCTACCGCTTTTGCTGCTCGTTCCGGTTTTGTAAGCGCAATTCCTCAGGCAAATGACCACTATGAGCCTGGTAACTCTCCTATCGCATTCGGCGACTGGAATACCGGTTGCGCTTTGGCAGCTGGTATTTTGGGTGCTTACGCTGGCGCTCTTCGCACCGGCCAGGGCGACAAGGTAACGGGTTCTCTGTATCACGTAGGTACTTGGGGTATGACTTCTGCTCTTATCGCACAGCAGCAGGGTTGCGACTATCCAAAGGACCGCATGGAAGCAAAGTGCCCTACCAACAACTCTTATGTTTCTTCCGATGGTATTTGGTTCCTCATGTGCTTCGGCAACTACAACAAGTACTGCAAGTTGGTATTCGATACGCTGGAAATGGATCCTCACTGGGCTGAAGATGACGAAACCAAGACCCTTGAGGCTTTGGCAGAAAACGGCAAGTATGTTGACGTTGTTGCTGAAATGCACAAGGCTTGCAAGAAGTTCACCTTCGCAGAGCTTGAGAAGCGCTTCCGTGAAAACGACATTCCATTCGAGAAGATCCAGACCGTTACTGACGTTTTGCAGGATCAGGAAGCATTCGATAACGACCAGCTCCGCTATGTTACCTATAAGAAGCAAGGTCCTTCTAGCCCATATGGTGAAGAAGATCAGTACATCATTACTACCATGCCATTCCGTTTGGACAGCATTGGTGACCCAGTTCTGTATCGCAGCCGTCCTACCGGTTATGACACGCGTAAGATCCTGAATCAGTATGGCTATGACAACGCAGCAGTAGATAAGCTGATTGCTGATGGCGCAGTTATGGAATACACGGGCGATCCTGTACCCGAGGAAGTATTCGAGCCTAGCTTCGGCCCACACTCTAAGAAGACTAAGTAGTTTTTATCTAAGGAGATTCTATACATGGCACGTGCTACTACACCTTTTTCAGGAATTACCGTTCTTGACTTCTCCCGTTACCTTCCAGGTGGCTATGCTACTCAGGTATTAGCTGACCTTGGTGCTACGGTAATCAAGTGCGAAGATACGGGTGCTGGTGACTTCATGCGTCACGACTACCCAACCATGGGCAATGGCATTTCTTACTACATCACTGCTCTTGGTCGTAACAAGAAGTCTGTTTCTTTGAACTTGAAGGATCAGGAAGTTGTTGATTGGTTCTTGAAGATGGCTAAAGAAGCTGACGTAATCGTAGAAAGCTTCCGTCCTGGTGTAACCAAGAAGCTTGGTATCGACTACGAAACCATCAACAAGATCAATCCTCGCATTATTTACTGCTCAATTTCTGGTTACGGTGCTGAAGATCCTCGTTCTAAGAAGGCGCAGCATGACCTCAACATGCAGGCAACCAGCGGTTATCTGTCAGTAAATCATGGCGGTACTTCTCCACTTCACCTGTGCGACCTTTCTTCAGGCATGGTTGCAGGTCAGGCTCTGTTGGCTGCTCTGTATGCTCGTGAGCAGACCGGCAAGGGTACCTATATTGATACCTCTATGTTTGACTGCTTCGTATGGTGGAACTCACTGCTCGACTCTCGCTGGTGCTTCAATGGTGGCCAGTGCGATCGTAACGACCTTGAGTATCCTTCTGCTGCTTACAACGTTTACGAGACCAAGGACGGCGGCAAGCTGGCACTTGGTATGGTAGAGCCTAAGTTCTGGCAGCCCTTCTGCGATGCAATCGGCCATCCTGAAATCAAGGGCGACGGCTTGAAGCGTCGTTGGGAAGCTCCTGAGGCATTCAAGATCGTAGAGGAAACCATCAAGTCTAAGACCACCGATGAGTGGATGGAATGGCTTGAAGATAAGGACTTCTGCATCGCTAAGGTTAATACCAAGACCGAAGCTGTTGAGCAGATCACTCGCGAGAACCCAGAAGCTCTTGCATGGGTTGACTTCCCACGTGTTGGTCGTGTTCTTCAGACTGGTTTGCCTCATCATCTGTCCACTATTCCTGTTAACATTGCAGACTTTGAGGAAGTATCTCCTCTTGGTGCTGACACCGAGGAATACCTCAAGAAGGTTGGCGCAGACGACGAGACTATCGCTCGCTTGAAGGAAAAGGGCTCTATCCGCCTGGGCGACGATATCGAACCTGAAGAGGATCGTGTACCTCTGTATGGCGGTCAGTTAGACTAACATACCGCTTACATAAAACTAGTGTTTTCCGCAGGTGTTTTAAGCAATGCGGGAGGGGCTAAAGCAAGGGATGCTCTTTTAAGCGTATCCCTTTTTTCATTTGGTTCTTCAACCCAGATGAGGGCGCGCACGTATTCGAAAGAAAAGCGTATTTGTTATAAGGGTGGTAATGGTCGGTGGGGGCTCGGTAAAGTTTGATATGTATCATCAATAAAGTTTGGTGCCTACCATCAAAGTTAAATGATGGGCACAAAAGATGCTGCAACGATGAACACGTTTTAGAGGTTTGTAAATTTAATCGGTTTTTGTAAAGAAAACTAAAGAAAAGCAGGTATGCAACCCATAACCTATTCAGAAAATGTATAGATTTTTATGAAACTAAATGAAGGTAATGATTTGATTTAGAACCCGTTCACCGTCAGAATAGACCTGTAAGCAAAAGCGATAAGCTTGAGCAAAAGAAAAGAAGGGGGACTAATGAATCCTAACGCAAAGATCACGGATGAGCAGTTTGAGGCTTATCTCAAGCAGATCCGCGAATTGGCTGAGGGCCCATTCGAGGAAATGCAGAAGGAGATCGAGGTAACCAATACGTTCCCAGACGAGTTCTATGAGCTCGCTAAGAAGAACGACCTCTATCGCTACTACCTGCCATCAGAATACGGTGGATGGGACCTCAACGAGCTTGAAATCCTGAAGGTTCAGGAAGAGTTCTCTCGTGGACCTGGCGGAATGCGTATGCATCTCCATCATGCAGCTGACATGAACTGGCGTATCCTCGAGGACTATGGTAAGCCTGAGCTCAAGGCACAGCTCATGGACAAGTTCCAGGACAAGACCATTTACTGCAACTTTGCTATCACCGAGAAGACTGGTGGTACCGGTGCTGACCTTCACACCACTGCTGAGAAGCAGCCAGATGGTTCTTACATTCTGAACGGTGAGAAGTGGCTCATTTCCCACACTGACTGCTCTGACTACACCTATGTAATCGCAGTAACCGACCAGGAAAGCGACAAGGACTCTCGTCTTTCTGCATTCCTCGTACCTAACGATGCACCAGGCTTCGAAATCATTCCTATGCCTCATATGATGGGTTGCCGTGGCGCAGGTCACGCAGGCCTTAAGTTCACCAACTTGAAGCTTGACCCAATCTATCTGCTCGGCGAAGAGGGCCAGGGTATGGAAGTTGCTATTCACTCCCTCTCTGTTTCTCGTGTACACATCGCTTGCTCTAACCTCGGTATGGCACAGCGTATGCTCGAGATCTCCCTTGCACGTGCAGCTGACCGTGTAACCTTCGGTAAGCCAATCATCAAGCGTCAGGCAATCAAGATGAAGATTGCTAACATGCAGATGATGATTCATGCACTTCGCTGCTTGGTATATGACTTCGCTCAGGACTTCGATATCGACCAGCACAATGACTACATCGATGAAAAGGCTGCTATTGCTAAGCTCTTCTCTATCGACACTGTTCGTCTTGTATCTGACGAAATGCTCGAGATCTTCGGTGGCGACGGCTACTTCGAGGATTCTCCTTATGGTCCTACCGAGCGCCTCTATCGTGACTGCCGCGCTATGTGGCTCGAAGAGGGTGCACCTACCGTACAGCGCATCACCATCGCTCGTGAGTGCGAGAAGCACGGCGGTAAGCTTGAGTACCTCTCCGCAAAGTAGTTATAACTGGTAATAATTTATAACTTAGCAATTTATTTGCGGTTCTTATGGGTCTTCGTCCTATAATTGGATGAAGACCCATTTTTTATGTCAGATTGAGGGGCCCTTATGAATTTGTCTCAATTGCGTTATTTTAGAAAGTTGGCGGAGGTTCAGCATTTCACTCGTGCTGCTGAAGCACTTTTTATTACCCAGCCGGCACTTTCTAATTCTATTAAGCAATTAGAAAACGAATTGGGGATTCCGCTGTTTGAGCAGCATGGGCGCAATGTCCGTCTGACAAAGTATGGCAAAGAGTTTAATGAATACGTGTCAGAGGGCCTAGACGTGATAGATAAGGGCATTCAGATTGCTCAGGAACACGCTAACAGTCTTTCAGGAACAATTGATATTGGCACTATTTTTACGGTGCAGTCAGATTATTTGCCTGCGCTTTTGCGTACGTATCGCGGCATTTATGGCACTCAGGTAGATGTGCGTCTTTATCAGGGGCTTACACAAGGACTTCTTGAGCATCTCGAAGATGGTACTTATGACATTGCCATTTGTGCCTACGCTGACGGGCTGCCCGATATTGAATTTATTCCGGTGCTTGCACAGGACTTTGTCGCGGTGGTTCATAAAGACAATCCTCTTTCAAATAAGGACAGCATCAGCGTCTCGGATATGCGCAAGACCGACATTGTGACCTACCGACCTGAAACATCAATCGGCAGCGAAGTAAAAGGTCTAATTGAACAGTTTGATCTCAATATCAAACAATGGTGCGATGATGAAATCACCCTCGGTGGTGAGGTTTCCGTAAATCCTGATCTTATGGGTATTTCACTTGATACCCTTGGTTTGGCACCGTTTCCCGAATTAAAGCGTATTCCTTTTGCGGATAATGCAGGACACGGAGCTCATCAGATTTATCTTGCGTATCGTAAAAACGCTCATAAAACCAGGGCGGTAGAAAACATGATTGCTCTTGCCCAGCATATGGTTTGGGATGGAAAGCAAGGTAAGGTTGATGAATCATATTTAGCAAACGAGCAATAATTCTTGCCAGAGGGGGAGGGGCAATGGGAAAGCGTATTTTAAATGTCATTCCATACGTGGTATTTCTTGTTGCTCTGTTTTTTGTGGAATATAACCTTTTTGGTGTCGAAGATGCTCTGCTGGGTATCGTGTTTCAATCGTTTGCTAAAACGATGGTAGAGACCATAGGGCTTTCATTTGCGAATTATCTCAAACATGCTTTTCTGTTTTTCGTAATGAGCCTTTGTGCTTCCCTTGCCGGTCTTCATCCGGTATTTCTCGTATTCGGAAGCGCAGTTTATATGTTTGGCATTACGCTTCTTAATTCTGATCCATATCTACCGCGAAACTTCTTCATGTTGGGAATGGGTTTTCTGCTTTTAGAGATTTATCCGATTAGTGCTCAAGAGATACCTCTTCGCTTAGGTGCAACCATTTTTGCTATTGCATGCACAACAGCCTTTATCTATGCCATGAAAGCGGTAAAGCAAGAAAGCGAAATTGCCCGTGATAGAAAATTTATCATGCGTGCGTTCGACGATATTGGTTTTCAACTTATCGACTTATCGCACGGCAATACGATCGATATCGATTCTCATCGTGTATATAGAATTGCGCAAGAGTATTGCAACACAGAATATGGCGTAACGTTTCGCCAGGGTGGTTTATTGAGCGGCAGGCAGTGCTACACGTTTTCACTTTTGGTGTGTGCAGAACAGATTGCCGATATGCTTCAGGCTGCTTCACGCAAAGTGTCTACCATGGGCGAAAAAGAGCAAATGTATTTCTTAAATTTATCCGAGGTGTTTCTTGCTTTTGGTAAAGGCCGAATATTGCAGGTTCGTGCCATGATCGATGCGCTTGAAGGCTTTTTGGAAACGAATAAGCTCGACAATATAGAACACGATACGGCGTGTCGCGCTACGCTTGAGGCGCTTGTTCGTACGTTGCGAGAAAGTGCGACTTCGCGCGACAATTCAACGCCTTTATGGAAAGGGCTCAAGTATCGTGCTCGGTTTATCGGCGATAATTTCTCGCATAAAAATCCTCAGATCCGATTTGCTATTCAGCTTTCAGGCATAGTGGGCGTAGGATTTTTGATCGCTGAAGTGATGAGTGCTCACTTTGACACGCGTTTTGGCGTGTGGATTCCTCTCACGTCGTTTTTGATGTTGAATACCTATCGTGATGAAACTATCAAAATGATGGGGCAACAGACGCTCGGTATGTTTATTGGCATCGTGATTTTTGTGGGAGTAATTCATTTTATTCCGCTTGAGGTGCGCCTGTTCTTTGTATTGGTCATAGGCTATACCGTCATCCTTCTTAATTTTGGCCCTGCCGTTTCTATGGCAGCTGGTACGCAATTAGCTCTCACAGCGCTGTATTCTACGATGTCGCTTGGGGATACCCTTTTTATTCGGTTGCTATTTGTGTTGTGCGGTACTCTGATTGTGCTGACTTTGGTGTTCGTGTTGTTGCAGGCACGCAGAAACTTGACCATTTCGCATAAGGTACAGGAGATGGAGCGCGTGGATGAACGCTTGCTTTCGCAAATCAGGCGCGACATTGATCGCGGAGGAGCGGTTAATGATAGAACCTTGCAACTTCTCTATTACCTGCATATGAATGCGTTTATGCTGAATAATTTGGCAAAGCGAGCCGATAAGATTATTGCAGGAGAACTTCATCATTTAAGCGAGGCAAACTTTCACTTTGCGATGGACGCTGGTCATGCGGTGGTGTTCTTAAACTCTGACATTAAAAATGAACGTTTCGATCACTTGGATGGCACTACCGAAAAGCTGCGTATCAAGATTGACGATATGCCGGTAGAAGAAGTTCAAACGCATGCCGAAGAACAGTAAGGTTTAGCAGAGCTTGACTTTGAAGTCTTAACGTAATTTTTTTTTGATCGTGTACTGCTTTGCTAAAAAGGCAAGCAACAAGCTGTTGCTTGCCTTTCTGTATCCACTCAAGAACAATGTAGTAAGTCGAGAATCTCGAAATCAAACAGAAGAAAAACCAACCAAAAGAAGAGTATAAATACGCTCAGTGAAGGAATGCACTATGGCTTTAAAGGATGTATTGCCAAAATTGCGTCAAGAACGCGGTCTTACTCAGGAAGAACTTGCAAAAAAGCTCTATATTACGCGTCAGGCAGTAAGCCGTTGGGAGACGGGCGAAACGACGCCTGGTATTGATATGACTAAGCTTCTTGCTTTTACGCTTGAGGTACCTATCACCGATTTGCTGGAAATGCCTGAACAGTATTGTCAGAGTTGCGGGATGATGTTTACCGGACCTGATCAATTTGGTCATGAAGCCGACGGAAGCGAAACAGAAGAATTCTGTCGTTGGTGTTACGACAAGGGTGAATATACTTACGAAACTACCATGGAGGACATGATTGAAGAATGTGCTCCCCGCATGGCGGAATATATGGATTGGTCGGTGGATGAATGCGCGTCATTGCTTGGCGCGGTGTTGCCAACGCTTAAACGCTGGAAGTAGTTAGGGCAGATGGTTACTAAATACGAGAAGGATAGGGAACAAAGCCGAGTTGCGGCATCAGGCCAATTCGGAGTAAAGAAAAGAGCGTGGCCTAAGCGCCTTGCTATAACGCTTCTTGTTCTTATCGCTATCGCATGTGCGGCATTTTATGTATACACCTCAGATTATTATCATGCTGGAGAAACAGCGACGGAAATGATGGATGAGCTGGCCGATTCTGGGCAACTGCAGGAAAGCGAAAGTGGCATTGCGCTTGGCAATTCGCAAGCGCAGACGGGCATTATTTTATATCCTGGGGCAAAGGTTGATCCTGTCTCTTATGTACCCCTGGCATACGAATTTGCGCAAAAGGGGTATTACTGCGTTATTGCCAAAATGCCTTTTAACTTGGCGTTTTTCGGTATCGATGAAGCTTCCGAATTGATGAATGCTGCTCCAGGCGTAGACTTTTGGTGGTTAGCGGGCCATTCTTTGGGTGGTGCCATGGGTGCTTCGTATGCCTCTTCGCATAGTAGCGAATTGCAAGGAATGATTTTTCTAGCGGCCTATTCGACAAACGATCTTTCCACTTCCGGTTTAAAGGTAGTTAGCATATACGGCAGCAATGATGGGGTGCTGAATCGAGACGCTCTTGTGGAAAATGAATCGAATTTACCTCAGGACTCCCTGACGGAAGTAATAGATGACGGTAATCATGCTGGTTTTGCGGATTATGGCCCTCAGGAAGGGGACGGCGAATCTGTGATTGGAGCGCCTGCTCAATGGAGTGAGACAGCTTCGTTGGTTGATGAGGTGATTGAGTCGACGAGGTAATTGGAGTCAACCAGGTATTTGAAATCAACCAGGAAAAAAGAAGGTTCTACAAAAGGGATTACAAACAGGATCATTCGAAGCTTTCGTGCATTGCTTGAAGCGTGGCAACCATTTCCTTGCCGAGTGCACGCGAAGTGATATTTGCGATGGTATCCGTGTCTGGTGCGATGGAGGTATCACCCATTAAAAATGTAATGCCTCCAAAGATGATATCCAGATCTATTACTTGATTCAGAGTCAGCGATTCCTTGGATACTCCAATTGTTTCTAGCCAAGTCTTCTCTATTGCATTGCGAAGTATTCCGATGAGCAATTGGGATCCACTACGAGCGTACAACAAAGCCTTTCTATAGCTGTCTTTGGGTATTTTGGGAGAATATATATTGGCTGAATCCGATTGAATAAGCATAGCGGGAATTTCCCTTATAAGGCTTTCCTCGAATACCTCATGCGCTAGTTGTTCAATACTGCTGAAATATCGGTAGAACGTATTGTGATTTACTTCTGCGCGTTTGGATAATGAGCGTGCCGTAATTTTGTCGAAGGGCATTTCGGAGAGCATTTCCCAAAAAGCATTTTCTATTTTTCTTTTTGCGGTTATATCACCTTGTTCATATTTTGGTCTTCCCATTGTTTTCCTTAAGTAGACAATGTATCCATATCAGTCTCTTTAACTATACACAATGTCTATTTATTATAGCAAGCGAAAGAATCGTGTGCGGTAAAGAGGCGGACTGAAAGCTTGCCTTAACTGCATCCGTTTTATTCGTGACTGTGCGTAGTAAAGAGGAGGATTAACGATGCTAAAATTCTGGTGCAGGAATTGGTATTGGGGTGGGCTACTATTTGCGATCGTCGCTCTGGCTGTCCTTATTGTTATGTGGGAAAGTCTTGAAGTGTTACAAAAGCTTCTCATTGCAAATTTCATCGCGCTAACTATTCATCAAGCTGAGGAATATGGATGGCCTGGTGGGGAGCCGATGATTATGAACTACGCATTGCAGGAAAGTGATATGCCAGATCGGTTTCCACTCAATCAGTTATCTGCCATGGTGACCAATGACCTTATTTTGGTTCTTGTCTATTTTCTGCCAATTTTCTTCCCGAATGTAATATGGTTCGGTCTTATTGGCATGCTATTTGGCATCATGCAATTTTTCGTACATGGCATTATGACAAATATAAAAATGAAAGGTATTTACAACCCTGGCTTAGGCGCAGTTGTTTTTCTACATATTCCTATTGGTTGTTATTACCTTTGGTATGTGAGCGCTAATGGCTTTGCAACGAGCTTAGATTGGGTAGTTGGCATTTTATTAACATTGGTTGCTGCTGCAGTGCTGGTTGGCTGGATGACCTATGTCATTATGGCGACACGTAATACCAAGTGGGTTTTCGATAAAAAAGAACTTGCTCGCTTTGACGTGGTGGGAAAATTGGAGTGTCGAGGTGTTAAGGTTGACAATTCTGCCGGACAAGGCACCTATTACAAAACTCCTTTATCGAAAATACAAAAAAGACTTCATCCTCGTGGGTAGATTACGGAAAGCAGGAAGGGGACGACGAATCTACGATCAGAGCGCCTGCGCAATGCAGAGAAGTAACTTTCTTGATCGGTGAGGGAAGGTTTCATTAGACTGTTATTAGGCATCCAATTATATAGGCCGGTGCGTCATGGAATTTCATCAGATCGATAAACGACTTCTTGCTTATCCGGGTTCAAGAAAAGCGTTTCATGAAAAATGGGGCTGGATGATTTACTGGGTTGGCGAAAAGCAATTTGCCTGCGAATTTATAGCTTCACAGAACGCCAAACCACCATATACAGGACGCCATTTGCTTTCGCTTAAGTGTGATCCAGATCGAATCCTTGAGCTGAGGCAAGAGTATCCTGAAAGCATTTTGCCAGGATATTATTCCGATGGAAGAACATGGGTGTCTATCTATCTGGAATCTGATGTGCCTGATCAGTTGGTATTTGATCTGTGCGATATGAGCTATGACTTAGTATTTTCCCGATTGACGAAGAAAGTTCAACAAACTATTCTTGCAAGTTCGTAAAGGACGTTTTTGGGAGTGAGGCATGGACTACGACACCAATTTGTCATCCGCTTTAGTAGTGGGCGATACCCATTTGAAGCAGAAGTATATTTGTGCTGCCGTTGATGCGGCTCTGCAACGCTACAGAATTGATGAAGTGGTCTTTACGGGTGATTATAGTGATGATTGGCTTGCAAGCGATGAAGCTGCTTTGATAGCATTGCGTCGTTTTGCGCAATGGATTGAAACTAGACGCCGCGAGGGAATGTCGATTCGCCTTGTTCTAGGAAATCATGATCTGTGCTATCTCAAAGGCGTGGAAGGTCCTGGAACACAGTTTGACATCATTGATGAAGTACGCGATTTATTAGAGCGTTTTCAGATGGAAATGGCTGTTGAGGTTGAGGGATATCTCATTACCCATGCAGGTATTACCCAGCGCTGGATCGATGAATATATGTCAGTTTGTTGCGACAAAGACAAAGCTTCAAGAGCGGCCTCAGCGGCGCAAGTTCTTAATGAAGTGTTTGCCGATCAAACATACTGGGACGTTCTCGACTCATGTGGTTCTGGCCGTGGCGGTTGGGATATTCCAGGGCCCTTATGGGCTGATCTGTGGGAGCTGAAGGCTGATCCTGCTTTGGGGATAAATCAGATCGTTGGGCATACACCCGTTGCTCAATGTGCTTCTGTTGAAATCGGCAGCAACCAGCTATGGTTTTGCGATACCTTTTCGCTAACCAGTGCTTTACGGCCTATCGGCAATGGTGGAATGCTGTTAGTTTCGGATGGAAAAGCAGAAGTGCTTAGCTTTAAGCAACTTATGGGTTGTTCTTGGGCTGAAACAATGAGCGATTATTTTCCTGGGAAATAACGGTTGATCAAATTAGTCTTTGAAAGGCTTTTAAAGAAAGGCGAAAGATCTTGGACGTTTAAGGTCTTTCGCCTTTCTTAGGTTTCGTTATGACACAAAGCCCATTGAGCCTCTTGTTCGGCTAGGTAATTCGGCCTTCAGTAGCTAAAAGGAAAACTGCCAATCCGCCTTTTTGTTCGAATTGGCAGTTCGCTATTTTTGTCGTTACTCTTCAATGAATAAATCTGAAGCAGCTTCTTTATAAGGCTGAATAGAGTCTACCTTGCGGGCGATTTGTTTTTCGAATTTCTTTACGGCATCTTTCCCTAAGGGAAGCCAAAGAGGTAGAGGTTGGTCGGTATTGCTTACGATCTGGTAAACCAGTTGTGCTGCTTTAGCGGGATCGCCGTGTTGTTGATAGTTATGTCCTAAACAATACTCTTCGGCGCCGCGGGCGGGCGTATTGTCGTAGGCGGCAAGAGGGTTTTCGGGTGTTTGAATAGAAGATCCGTCAAAGAAGTTGGTACGGAACATGCCGGGCAAAATAACCATGCTCTCCACGTCGAACGGCTTCATTTCCAGTGCGAGTGCTTCGCTTATTGCGGCAATGGCAGCTTTCCCGGCGTCATAGAGTGATCCGCCAGGATCGCAAGCGATGCTTGCAATGGAGCCAACATTGACAATGCGTCCTGATTGCTGTGCGCGCATAGAGGGAAGCACTGCTCGCGTAACGTTGATCATGCCAAAGACGTTAGTGTCAAAAATGGCGTGAGTCTCAGCATCGCTCAATTCTTCGAGTGGGCCGAAAATGCCGTATCCTGCGTTATTGACAAGAACATCAATGCGTCCAAACTTTCCGATGACGGTATCAATGGCGTTGTTGATTTGTTCTTGGTCAGTAACATCTAAAGCAACAGGAAGCAGATTGTCGTGTTCGCCTAATGCTGCGCTAATCGCCTCAGGTTTGCGGGCTGTTGCTGCAACGCGACAGCCATGCTCAAGGGCGCAACGGGCGAACTCTTGCCCAAAACCGCGGCTTGCGCCGGTAATAAACCAAACAGGAGCATCGTTCATAAGTGGTCCTCTCTTGGTTAGTGTAACCATAAGTAGTGCACTATGTGTTTAGCCATAGTGCTTGTAAGTGTTTTATTTATTATGACGCTGTTTATTGTTTTGTTCTTTTGGCCTTCCAAATTTTTTTCATTCTGGACATTTAAGAAGATCAAGCTTTTCGGGTGATGCGATGCCTTTATCGGTGATAAAGGCCGTCACAAGATTGCCAGGGGTTACGTCGAAGGCAGGGTTGTAAAGGTCAACTCCAGGAATTGGTTGGGCAAGCACTTCGCTAGGATCGCGCTGTTCGATTTCTATTAAAGAACCTTGAGCAAGCGCCCAATCAATAGTAGAGACAGGAGCTGCGACATAGAAGGGAATGTGATGGTAGTGAGCAAGAACAGCTAGTCCATAGGTGCCAATCTTGTTTGCTGTATCGCCGTTTGCGCAGATTCGGTCTGCGCCTACCAGCACCGCATCGATTTTCCCTTGAGCCATAAGGCTTGCAGCCATATTGTCACAAATTATGGTGGTGGGTACTCCTACCTGCGCAAGTTCCCACGCACTAAGGCGTGCTCCTTGTCCCACGGGGCGAGTTTCATCGGCAAATACGCGTGTAATCTTTCCCTGCTCAAAGGCAGAATAAATCACCCCCAGCGCTGTTCCGTAATAGGCGGTTGCTAAAGAACCAGCATTGCAATGGGTTAGTACCGTGCTTGGTTCAGTAAACAAGCTTGCTCCGTTTGCACCAATAAGGCGGCAGGATCGCTCGTCTTCTTCGCAGATAGCATGAGCTTCTTGAATCAGAGCTTGTGTGAGTGATTTTACTTCGGCTGTTGGCAGGCTGCTTGCATCCAAAGCGGCCTTATACGCACGCCGAACGCCCCAGCTAAGATTTACTGCGGTGGGTCTTGCGGTGGCAACGCTTTTGCTGATGCGTGAGAGATCATCTAAAAAAGAAGAGATATCAACCGCAGTGCTTTGATTGGTGGCAAAAAGACAAAGAGCGCTGGCTCCTGCTACGCCAAGGGCGGGAGCACCGCGGATTTCAAGACGCTGGATGGCCTCAACCATACGCTCCCATTGGGTGATGGTGATAGAGGAAAGCTCATAGGGGAGTTTTGTTTGATCGATTATGCGTACCCAGGTTCCGTCTTTTGCAATTTCGATCGTACGTGGTAGCTTGCCAAGCGTGTGCGAGTCATCGCAGGAACCGTTCGTGCGGGAAGTATAGCAGGAGTCGTCGCGCGTATGGGGGCTTTCACTCGTGCACGAGTCGCCACGTACAGAGGAATCATCATGCGAGTTGTTCATAGAGGTATGCGCCAAATCAGAAAAGCCCATTAAGCGTTCGCCTCGTCAGTATTGCCCGCATCGCTTCCGCTGCTATTTGCCTGAGAGCTGCCTGACACCTGCGCGGAAAGGGCAGCAATACTTTCGTTGCTTTTTTCGATTTTTGCCTTAATGCGATCCGCTTCTTCGCCCTCAGCTGGAGTTGGCTGATAGTTGTTGCTGCTTGAAGAGGAAGAAATTGAGCAAGGGATGACATTAATTGCATCGTCTGTTGCGACATCATTTCCTGTAACGGTAAAGGTTTGTTGGAAAATCATGCAATCCTTGTCACTTGGGTTTTTGTTACCTCCAAAGCAGAAGTTTCCTAAGCTATAAACAATGTAGCGGCCATTGTATTTTTCGTATCCTTGGATGACGTGGGGATGAGATCCTACAACGATGGTTGCTCCAGCATCGATAGCGGCATGGCCTAGCTCAACCTGATCAGCTTCAGGGACGGTTTCTTTTTCGACTCCCCAATGGGTGAACACGATAATAACTTGCGCACCCTCGCTTTTGGCGGTGTTGATATTGGCGGTCATCTCATCTTTAATATCGAGCCCTTCGGCAAGCATATAGGTTCCTATGAGGGCTACTTTCACTCCTTTAACATCGGCGTAGGCGATACGGTCATAACCGAAGTTCGTAATGCCTGCCGCATCAAGCGCTTCGATGGTGTCGGTGTAGCTTTGCTCGCCATAGTCGCGTGAGTGGTTGTTGGCAAGGGACGCTGCTTCGATATTGCCAGATTTCAGAATTTCGGTATATTCAGCAGGTCCTTTGAAGGCGTAGGTCTTGTCTTGGCGTGAATCAGATTCGGTCAAAGTGCCTTCCATGTTTACGACGGTGTAATCGTCTGATCCAAAAATGCTCGCAACGTTTTTCATGAAATATGCCGGATCGTCGACATCGTTATACATGGCTGTGAAACTCGTCGAGGGATCAAAGCTTGAGTCAGTACCCAATGTGCAGTCTCCCGCAAAAGAGATAGTAAACGAAGTTTGGGTAGGGGCACTTTCGGCAACAGGAAGCGTTTCTTCTTGTGTAGGCTGCTGTGGGGTGGCTAGGGCGTTAACCACGTTGACAATCAGCACGATAAGTAAAATAAGAACAACAATGCCGCCGCCAATAAAGAAAGGAAGTTTTGATCTCGTGCGTCCTGAAGCGCTAAACGAAAGGCCACGATTAGCGAAACTGCTGCTTCTGCTGCCGTAGCTGTTTTCGCCGGCATATCTGGTGCTCTGCGTGCCCTGTTCTCTGGATCCGCCGAAAGAATGGCGGGCGCCAACATAGACATCATTTTCATTGCGCGAGTACCACCGAGGATTTTCAAGACTTGTGTCAAGGGTTGCCCGTGGTGTAGTGGATTTTTCTGCGCGGTTTGGATCGTACCAAGAAGGTTGGTTTTCAAGAGGTTCTTGGTATGCGGGTGCCTCATTTGGCTGGTCGGTAAAGGGCTCACTGTAGCGGCTGGCATGCTCTCTGCGATAGGCTGATCTACCTTGTTGACCTTGTGCTCCTTGCTGCCTTCGGGCAGGTCTCTGTTGTGGCTGCGCTGAACCCAAATAAGGCTGTGCCGCTCCAGGGCGAGGTTGGGCTGATCTAGGGTAAGACTGCTCTGGACGTGAGTAAGATTGCGCTGAGCCCGAATAAGCTTGCGTCGACTCTGGATAAGGCTGCGCCGATCCATATACGGACTGAGATTGCCCAGACGCTCCCTTTGCCCAATCAGGCGTGCGCCGAGAGGGATCAGGCTGAGGGCCTTTTTGCGTAGTGTTTCTTGAGACGAGTGCAGCGTCATCTGCGGAGATTCGTGATCTATCAAAATACCCATCCGATGCTGACGAGGCGGGGTCTGATGAACGGCGCCGGGGAATAGGCCTTCCGTCTATTACATTGCGCTGATGCGAGCGGGGATCCGATGGGGTATGGCGATGACGCGGGGTTCGGTTATCCATAGTTCTCCTTGTATAAAATGTATGGACACATCATAACCTAGAGCAGGCATTATATGTTTCTGCTTTCACATATTTGGTAGAGGGTGTATTCTAGCCTCGAAAGATTAGAAAGAGGTTTACGCTTATGAGTCTTGGAAGATCCCGTAATGGAGTAATTTTGAAAAGCCCTCAAGAGATTGAGGAGATGGCAGAAGCAGGTCGTCTGTCTGCAAAGGTATTGCGCGAGGTAGGTGCTCGTGTGCAGCCTGGTATTTCTACTGAAGAGCTGGATCATATAGCTGAAATGCTTATTCGTATGGAAGGTGGCATTCCTGCGTTTAAGGGCTATGGCGGATTTCCGGGATCTATCTGCGCATCCATTAACGAGCAGATCGTTCATGGTATTCCTTCAAAAAGCGTTATCTTGCAGGAGGGCGATATTCTCTCTATAGATACGGGTGCAATCGTAGGGGGCTGGGTAGGCGATAATGCCTGGACTTTCCCTGTAGGTAAAATTTCCCCCGAAAAGCAGCATCTGCTCGACGTTACTGAAAAATGCATGTGGGCTGGCATAGAGGCAGCTCGTCCTGGAAATCATTTGGGCGACATCGGGCACGCTATTCAAGAGATTGCCGAAAAAGAAGGCTATGGGGTTGTTCGTGAATATGTTGGTCATGGCGTAGGTCGTAACATGCACGAAGAGCCTAATGTTCCAAATTATGGACGTAAGCATCATGGCATGAAGCTCGAGCCAGGTATGGTAATTGCGATTGAACCCATGATTAACATTGGCACCTATCGTACTAAGGTTATGAGCGATGGATGGTTAGTGGTGACGCGCGATGGAAAACCTTCGGCTCACTTTGAAAAGACTATCGCCATTACTGAAGATGGTCCTCGTTTGCTAACGGTAGAGCCTGATTTCAAGCGTCCGGTTAATCCCGAAAACTACTAAGAGTGCAGGCTATCAAAAGAGCAGGCTACTAAGAGTGCAGGTCATTTAAAGAGCTTTTTGGAAGATGCTTCGACCGGATTCAGGATTTCTTTAAAGAAATCCTGAAAATGTTTCAAAAAAAATGTTTTGGAAAATACCCCAGGGAGTTGCTTTCCTGGGGTATTTAGCTATTCAAGCGTTACTTTCTTTCCGTTTGGCTTGATAGTTGATGCCACATTTTGCGGAGTAATGTATTGGCGTGTTTTAAAAAGCCGAGTTCTGCCACATTTTCTTGTTGCGTGTATAAAATTTTTCAAATAATAGAAAGATAAATAGGGAAAGCCACATCATCACTGTCGATTTTTAATTCTAGCGTCTGTTTTCGCCACATTTTCACAAGTTGTGCATAGATTTCGGGCTCCTTGCATAAAACAAGAAAAACACGCTAGTACACGTAAAGGCTTTTTGTGGCAAAACTCTGCATGTTTTCCTCTAATCATCGCATTCGGGATTAATCATTACATTCGGAGTTAATCATCACATCTGAAGTTAGTCAGCACATCCGGAGTTAATCAGCACATCCGGAATTGAAAAATACGCGTGAAGTGCGTCCATAGAACGTTTCGGCTTTATAGCGAAGCAAGATTGTAGGTTCATCACCCTTGCGAACTACCACACGGCGAATGGGGCGTTCCGAAGGGATAATTTCGCCATCGATAAACATGGTTGCTTCGCGATTAGCGCTCGATGGGTCCATAAATACTTCGGCTACATCTGAAGGGCCGGTCACCAGCGCACGCGAGTGAAGCGAATGAGGGGCAATAGGTACAACGACTAAGCCGCTATAGCCAGGCGCAACTAGGGGGCCACCTGCGGAAAGCGCATAGGCAGTTGATCCTGTTGCTGTTGCCACAATGATGCCATCGCCTTTAACGTCGGCTACCATTTCACCTGATACCGCATAGCGACAGTCGATAACACGTCCTTGTGCACCACGGGCGAGAACCAATTCGTTAAGGGCGAAAAACTGTCCGGAAGAACCTTCGGTTGGAGAAGCTTCTGGATCAAGGTCGACGTTGTCGTCACCTTCGTAAAACACATCAATACGCAAGTTAGTGCGTTGTTCGACAGTTAAATCACCTGAGAGAGCAGCAGCTACGACGGGGATAATGCCATCTTCGTTGGAATTAGCCATGAAACCAAGGTGTCCAAAGTTCACGCCCAAAATAGGAATGCGGCGATATTTGATTTGCGCGGCAGTACGCAAAATGGTGCCGTCTCCGCCAAGAACGATAGCAAGATCATAAGAATCGATATCTTCTACTTTTTCAGTTTCATTCATCGAAAGGGAAGAGCGCAAATCGTCGGTATCGTAAGCGCGGGATTCCACTCCTTGCGAAGCCAGGTATACTTCTAGCAGCAATGCAGACTCAAGAGCCTTAGGATTGTAATTATTGCGAACTATCAGAACACGCATGATTTTTTTCCTTAGTATGGTTCTATTGAATTCGATCAATTATAGACGCAACATGAGGATATATGGCAAACGATTCACAAGATAGCATTATAAAAAACACGGGGTTGATTACCCTTTGTACGCTCGGCTCGCGCGTTACCGGACTGCTACGTACCTGGGCGATGGCCTTTGCTTTAGGCAATACTCTTCTTACTTCTGCCTACCAGATTGCCTACAATATGCCGGCAATGATTTACGAATTGGCGGCGTCGGGTGTGCTGGCGACGGCATTTTTGCCTCTTTATTTATTGATGAAGGAAAAAGAGGGCAACAAGGGAGCTTATGATTTTGCTTCCAATATTTTATCTATCACCATTATTGCGCTCGGTGTTCTAACGCTTGCCTGTTCGTTTTTCTCTCCTGCGGTGATTGAAACCCAAACATTTACCGTTGATCAGGGAGAATCGAAAGAGCTTGCTATCTTTTTCTTCCGAATTTTTGCAATCCAAATTTTGCTTTATGGTGTGGGTGCGGTAATTACGGGCATTCTTAATGCAGAACGTACCTATTTAATGCCATCGTTGGCTCCTGTTATAAACAACATTGTCGTGACCATTGTGATGTTTGGGTTTGTTCCGCTGTCTGCGTGGAATCAAGAGGTGGCTTTGTGGTGGCTTGCGATTGGTACCTCGGCAGGTGTTTTGTGCCAATTTGGCGTGCAGATACCAGCTCTTATTAAGCAAGGCTTTCATTATCGTCCTCATATCAATTTACGCGATCCTATGTTGGTGGAAGCTCTCAAGGTAGCTGCGCCAATGTTTTTATACATTGCGGGCACGATGATTACCTTCAGTTGTCGTAATGCGTTTTCGCTAGAGGCTGCACCTAATGGTCCCTCGACGCTGAATTATGCATGGACGTGGTATCAGCTGCCGTATGGAGTGATTGCGGTATCGCTTTCGACGACTCTTTTAACGGAGTTGTCGGATTGTGCGGCTCGTGAAGACTGGGATGGCTTTAGAGGTTTTATTCGTTCTGGTTTGCGCTCCACCTTCTTTTTGATTATTCCTTTGGCCTTTTTGGTGGGCGCTCTTGCGCAGCCTTTGATGCAGCTGTTTCAGGCGGGTGCCTTTACGGCTGATGAGGTGGCGAATGTTGGGGGCATCCTTGCGATATGGGTTGTAAGTCTGCCATTCTATGCAGGCTATATGTATATGTATCGCGTTTTTGCTGCCTTGCGCAGTTTTATGAAATTTGCCGTTATTGACTTCATAATTCGCTTGGGCCAGGTGGCAGGCTATTGGTATTTATGCCAACCGGAAGTGCTAGGTTTAGCTGGTATTCCTGTCGCCGATCTGGCATTTTATGCCGTCATGATCGTAATTTGCTCGCTTATCGTTCGAAGTAAAGTGGGAAGCTATGGCAATCGAGGAATTGCTGTGGTGTTTATCAAGACTGCGGTGGCGGGCTTGATAGGTGCTGTGCTTGCAAGCGTTTTGGCAAACGGGCTTTCTTGGTTGCTTTCTGGCATTGCCATGAATGCGGTTGTAGAAGCAGTAATTATCCTTGCTCTTTCGGGATGCGTTGGTCTTATTGTTTCGTTTGGCTTGTGCCGTGTTTTGCGTGTAGAAGAATTTTCTGTTCTGGAGCGTATAGGACGCAAAATTTTCGGAAGATTTTTGCCCAAAAAGCGCGGAAAGCACGCACGATAACGCGCGGCGATAGGGTGGTTACACGCCCTATAAAAACCATAAAAGCATTTTCCGCGCTTTGACCTAGTGCGTAACACCGCTTAGACGCAAGCCGATCACCCCAAGAAGAACAAGCGCTAAGAAGAAAAGTTTCAACGGGTTTTTGCTTTCTTTGAAAACAGCGATTCCAAAAAGGGTAATAAGTACGGTTCCAAGACCGGTCCATACCGCATAGGCAACGCCTAAGGGAAGTTCGGTTGTGGCAATAGAGAGCATGCCGATGGAGCATATGGACGACACGATGCAAAGAATCGTAAACTTCTTCTTTTTGAATCCCTCGGAAAGCTTCATAAACACCGTAAAGCCCAGCTCGAAAAAGCTAGAAAAAAAGAGAACTATCCACATCATTAGGCATCACCTTTTCGGCAGGTTTTCTTAGAGGACTTTTCACCATGGGTATCTACTGCGGTATTAGATTCTCCTAGAGGGACAGGCTGTTTTGCGCGTTTGATGCTGTTTGCGATAACGGCTGCTTTTTGGGCTGTTTCGCGTGCGTCGCAGTATTTCAGGCCAATAACGCCAATCATAAGAACGGCAATGGAGACAATCTTTACAATACTTACCGATTCTCCTAATCCTATGATGCCTACTATTGAAGTTCCTACAATTCCTAAGCCGGTAAACACCCCATAAGAAACACCGATGCCTAAGACGGCAACGGGCTTTTCAAGAATAAAGAGGTTAGCCGCTAAAATGGCAATGGTAATAGCAGTATAGAGAGGATCGGTAAATCCGTGAGAAAGTTTCATGGTATAGGCCCAAACGACTTCCAGGCATCCTGAAAGTACGAGGCATAGCCATGAAAACGTATGCGAATGGGTATCCATGCGGTCTCCTTTCTTGAATCTTGCAAGGGCAGATACGTTGTCTCGATACACTGTCTAGATAGGCTGTCTAGATACGTTGTCTGCCTATAAACTTGACCTTTTCTGCGATTCTCTAACTTTTAGGTTTTGCCGCTTTAAGGATCTACACACAAAGAAAGCCCGGGAGCGGCAAATAAGTACTGCTGCTCCCGGGCTTTTATCCCGCCGTGGTAGTTAGATTGACTAACCGTTTTCTCTCGGACCTGCCTACTTTCGTTTGGTGATAGTGCAGTTTGGCAAAACTGCAGGAAAGCAGCGGAACCCTAGAAAACTTTAAACACATTAGGCTGAAGTCTATCACAGAAAATAGTGCTTGTGAATCTTTTCAGTCGGCAGAATGCCTTGCCAACTCGGCCGATAGAACGCCTCGCTAACTCGATCGGCAAAACGCGTTTGCCAGATCTGTTGTTTCTGCCGATCGGTAAAACGCGTTTGTCGGATCGGCGTTTTTTTGATCGGCAACACGCGCATTGTCAACTCGGCACTCCTGCTGACGAGCAACACGCACTTTTCTATCGTTGCCGATCGATCTATTTCTTTCTATCGATGGTAGTAACGACGCTGCTCATATTTTGGTTCGCAGCAAACGTTAATACCAAGGGTTCGATACAGTTTTTCGTCGGTAGGAGAAATAATCACGCTAAAGAACGCATCGCATCCCTTCAAATCTCCTGCATGATCAATCAGCTGCTTAGCTACAGGGTCAGTCGCGCTGCTTACCGAAAGCGCCAGCAGAGTTTCATCGGAGTGAAGGCGAGGGTTGCGCGACTGAAGCGTGCTGGTCTTAAGCTGACAAATAGGTTCAATAACGTCATCGCTGATAACGTAGATATCATCGGCAACTCCAGCGACACCTTTTAAGGCATTCATAAGAAGGGAAGAAGCAGCACCTAATAAATCCGATGTTTTGCCTGTTACCACCGATCCGTCAGGTAAAACCATAGCCCCAGCAGGTGCTCCAGTTGTTTCTTCCTTAAGAAGTGCTGCAGTACGTGCAGGTGAATAATTCGCATCAACGCCAGCTTGGTTCATCAAAAGCTCGAGGCGTTGCACATATTCTTGGCCGGTTCCTGTGCGACGAGCATCAACGGCTGCCTGAAAATAGCGACGAACAATTTCCATCTTAGCAGCATCGCATACTGCCTCATCATCAATGATTGCTTTGCCAGCCATGTTGACACCCATATCGGTGGGAGACTGGTAGGGGCTGGTGCCAGAAATGCGCTCCATCATCGCTTTGAGTACAGGGAATATTTCGACATCGCGATTGTAATTAACGGTAGTTTCGCCATAGGCTTCCAAATGGAATGGATCGATGGTATTGGCATCGTTCAAATCAACCGTCGCTGCTTCATAGGCGATATTGACAGGATGTTTGAGGGGCAAATTCCAAATAGGGAACGTTTCATACTTTGCATAACCTGCTTCAACACCACGCTCATGTTCGTGATAGAGCTGCGATAAACAGGTTGCCATTTTGCCGCTGCCAGGACCAGGAGCGGTTACAACTACCAGAGAATGGGTAGTTTCTACAAATTCATTGCGCCCGTAGCCTTCATCGCTTACGATGCGCGCGGTATCGTAAGGGTAGCCTGCAATGGGATAGTGCAGATAGCTTTTAATACCTAAGGTATCTAGGCGATGACGGAAGGCAACTGCAGAAGGCTGGTTTTCGTATTGGGTTATTACCACACCTGATGTTGCAAATCCCATTGATTGGAAAATGTCGAGCAAACGCAATACGTCTTCGTCGTAGGTGATACCCAAGTCGCCGCGGATTTTAGACTTTTCGATGTCGTTGGCATTGATCGCCACGATAATTTCTACATCATCAATCAGCTGTTTGAGCATGCGAATTTTGCTGTCAGGCTCAAAGCCAGGCAAAACGCGGGAAGCATGAAAATCGTCAAAGAGCTTTCCGCCGAATTCGAGGTAGAGCTTTCCGCCGAATTGGTTAATGCGGTTACGAATATGTTCAGCTTGAAGTGCGATGTATTTATCGTTATCAAAGCCAATACGCATAGATAATTCCTCTCGTACGTAAATACCACTGCAACGCTACCAGTATAAAACACTACAAGGGACGCTCATGGATGAGATATTGCAAGTTTTGGTGCGATTTTTAATCACGTCAGGCAAGAAAAGAGGGAAAAAGAAACTACAAAAGAAACTACAAAAAGAACAACAAAACAGGCATGCAGCTTCCTTGTTTCTGACGTGTAAAACCTCGGGTAAATTTGGGTGTTTGAGCCGCAGCTGAGTACAATACAAACGGAACTAAAGAAGTTATGAGTACGAGGAAAAGCTTCAGCGAAGGGATTAGTAATTTATGGCTAAGCATATTTTTGTAACGGGTGGCGTTGTTTCGTCTTTAGGAAAAGGTATTACGGCAGCTTCGCTTGGTCATTTGCTCAAAGCGCGTGGTTATAAGGTAACCATGCAAAAAATGGATCCCTATTTGAATGTAGACCCAGGTACGATGTCGCCGTTCCAGCATGGCGAGGTATTTGTTACCGAAGATGGGCATGAGGGAGACTTAGACCTTGGCCATTATGAGCGCTTTATCGATGAAAATCTCTCGCGTGAATCAAACTTTACGCAGGGATCGATATATAAAAGTCTTATTGCGCGCGAGCGTCGTGGCGACTTTTTAGGTGGTACCGTTCAGGTTATTCCCCATGTAACAGAAGCTATTAAAGATCGTCTTCGTCGCATTGCTGATCAGTCCAATGCTGATATTGTTATCTCTGAAATTGGTGGCACCATTGGCGATATCGAGTCGCTTCCTTTTATCGAAGCGGCACGTCAGTTCAAAAAAGAACGTCCCGATGGTGATGTGTGCTTTGTTCACGTAACGCTGGTTCCTTACATTGCCGCTGCTCACGAAGTTAAGACTAAGCCTACCCAGCACAGTGTTAAAGAGCTGCGTTCTCTTGGTGTTCAGCCAGACTTTATTGTGTGCCGTTCTGATCATGAAATTACGGATAACGTGCGTGAAAAAATTGCGCTGTTCTGCGACGTAGAGGCTGATCATGTGCTTTCCTGTGTGGATTCCCCCTCGATCTATCAGGTACCATTGCTGCTATTTGATCAGGGATTTGATGTTCAGGTACTTAAGCGTTTGAATCTGTCAGCTCCCGATGCCGATTTGTCGCCGTTGAAGAACTTCCTTGCTGCAGCTGATGCTTGCGAAGGCGAGGTAAACATTGCGGTTGTAGGAAAATACGTAAGCCTTCCCGATGCGTATCTTTCAGTAATCGAAGCATTGGGCCATGCTGCGGTGGCGAATGGTGTACATGCTAATGTTTCCCTAGTTGACGGAGAAAAGCTGACCCCTGAAACTGCGCAAGATATGCTTGGTTCCATGGACGGAATTTTAGTTCCGGGCGGTTTCGGCCAACGTGCTTTTGAAGGAAAGATAGCCGCAGCACAGTTTGCTCGTGAGCAAAAGATTCCTTATTTGGGAATTTGCTTGGGATTGCAGGCGGCGGTATGCGAGTTTGCTCGTCACGTTGCAGGACTTGAAGGTGCTACGTCAGCAGAATTCGATGAAGAGGCTCAATATCCTGTTATCGATCTTATGCCTGAACAGGAAGACGTGGAAGATAAAGGCGGCACGATGCGTCTTGGCGCATATCCTTGCAAGCTTGATAAGGATTCGCTTGCTTATAAGGTGTATGGTGATGAAATAATTTATGAGCGTCATCGTCATCGCTACGAAGTAAACAATGCTTATCGTGGAGCGCTGAGCGATGCGGGCTTGCGTATTTGCGGTCTTTCTCCTGATGGTCGTTTGACGGAAATGATAGAACTGCCTGATCATCCATGGTTTATTGCAAGCCAGGGTCATCCTGAGTTCAAGAGCCGTCCCACTAAACCTCATCCTTTGTTTGTTGGATTTGTGGGTGCTGCAGCCAAAAAAGCGCATCTAAGCTAAAAGCGAAAAATGCGCAAATGAAATCGCAAATGAAATATACGACCAAAGCGAATGACAAAGCATATAAACTAGATCGTAGATAAAATGCGCAAATAAAGTGTGCAAAATTTGACTATGGCTAGGGCGCAATGTTTTTCGAGCAGGATTTCATAGGCTATCTGGTGGCGGAGCGGGGTGCTTCGCCAGCGACGGTGCGCGCTTACCAGGAGGACTTAAAGGATTATTTTTCCTTTTTGCAAACTACCTACCATATAAATGAGGCAAGTGAGATTACGCGCGAGGAAATTCTCGCATTCCAAGCAGAACTTTACCGAAGGGGTCTTGCGGCATCTACTATTGCGCGACGAACTTCTACCATTAAGGGCTACCACAAATTTTTAGTGCGGGAGAATCTTCTCTCGCAAGATCCTGCTCAGATGGTGGGAATTCCTCAGAAGTCAGAAAAACTGCCAGATGTTTTAAGTATTAACCAAGTAAATACCCTGCTTGATGGGATGCCTTTTACCACCCCTTTAGAAATTCGCGATGCCACTATTTTGGAAGTACTTTACGGATGCGGTTTACGCGTAAGCGAGTTAGTTGGACTTGATCTTGATCGGGTCCGATTCGACGAGGGAATTTTGCGCGTGTTAGGTAAAGGCTCGAAGGAGCGTCTGGTGCCTTTTTCGGGTATGGCGGTTCAACGGGTGCAAACTTATTTACAGGAATCGCGCCCGTATTTAACCTGCAGCAAAGCGCAGCCTGTTCCTGCTTTGTTTCTTAATGCGCGCGGAGGGCGTCTGTCGCGTCAAAGTGTGCACAAGATGGTTGAAAAAGCTGGCCTTCGAATTGGTATTAAAAATTTGCATCCGCATACCTTGCGACATTCCTTTGCGACGCATTTGCTTGAGGGCGGGGCGGATTTGCGTGCTATTCAGGAAATGCTGGGGCATTCCGATATTTCTACTACACAAATCTATACCCATGTACAGACGGCTCATTTACGAGAAGAATATATGGCGGCGCATCCTAGAAGCGAAGTTTAAGATAGAGTCTTTTCCTTTTAAAATTCCGGAATTTGCACTTTTTAGGGCGTTTGTGGCGAGTAGAGCGAAAATTGCATAACTCGTTTTTGGGGCCCTGATGATTTTGTATCGCTGCTTGATATAAAGCAGCGAATGATTGTAATGAACGCTACTGCTGTATCTCTAAGGCTTTTCTCTGCGTTGTGCAATCTATGTAATTCTTGCTCCGTTTGCCATTTGAAGGGGCAAAAAGTGCAAATTCGCAAATGTGAGTCTCTAAGTAGGATTTATAAAGGGGGTTTAAGTAGCGATCTATCAATTGAGACCTGCGAGTGGAGCTTATGGACGGACACGTTGTGAACGTCGAGTGAGGCTTATGAGCGGACCTGTCGCGAGCGTCGAGTGGAGTTTATGGGCGGACATCTCGCGAGTATTGAGTGGGGTTTATGGGTGGACCTGTCGCGAGCGTCGAGTTGAGCTTATGGGCGGACCTGTGAGTAAGGCGCGTAAGCAGAGCTTGCGAGAGGAACCTGTGGGAACTCTGTGAGTGGGGCGTGCGAGGAATCCGCGAGAGGAACCTTTGAGAAGAGTTTGTCCGCAGGGATTGGGGATGTGTATGGGAATTCATAAAGTCTCCCACTTTCACCCACATTTTGAATCGACCATATTTAGTGGTGGCACAAAACCTGGCGTCTATATCTAGATAAATCGCCAGGAAAAATCAAAACACGTGGTGGATTGTGGGGGAAAGAGGGGGAGAAAGGTGGGGGGAATTCCCATTTTGTGTTGCAAAGTGGGAAACGCTCGCCTAAAATTAACTCCACGAGGGAACCCCGGAAGGAGAACAGTTGTGAGCGAGCTGCTTGGCGAATACAGCCGAAAGCTGGATGCCAAGGGACGCTTGTCTCTTCCTGCTGAATTCCGCAAGGTTCTTTCCGATAATCTCAGGGTGACACCTGATCCTACGGATCAATGTCTTCTGGTATTTGAAACTGAAGCGTTTTCTGCATGGGTTGAAAGCCTTTTCGCAGATCAGGGCGGTTACAGTGCCAGCAATCGCAAGATGGTTGCTCAACGCAAGGTTTTAAATTCACGTGCAAAACCATGTGAAGTGGATAACTCGGGTCGCATTCATCTGTCCCCCCAGCAGCGCGATTCCGCTTCGCTTGAGAAGGACGTTGTTATCGTGGGCGATACGGATCATTTTGAGATTTGGGATGAGGAGCGTTGGAACCAGTTCGTCGAAGACACTGATGTGGCTTCTTTGGTGAGCTAGGGTAAGGCGCGTGAACAATGACAAACGAATATCGGCATATTCCCGTTCTGCTCTCTGAGTGCATAGAGGCGCTCCATCTGTCCGAAGGACAAACGTATGTAGATGCCACGCTTGGTGGGGCAGGACATTCTCTGGAAGTTGCAAAACGCATTGGAAAAACAGGACATTTAATTGGTATCGACCAAGATGCCGTAGCGCGCAAGGCGGCGCGTGAGCGCCTCGAAGCACTACCTGATGATATCCGCCCTGAGATCGATGTTGTTGAAGGCAACTTTGGAGATTTGGATTCACTTTTGGTGGCGGCGGAAATCCCTTCGATCGATGCAATCTTGTTTGATCTGGGAGTTTCGTCAGTCCAGATAGACACACCTGCTCGTGGCTTTTCCTTTAAGGAAACCGGCCCTCTTGATATGCGGATGGATCCGAGTAATCAAACTTTAACCGCAGCTGAGATCATCAATACCTATAACGCAGCAGATCTCGCTCGGGTCATCCGTCAGTATTCTGATGAAAGGTGGGCAAGCCGCATTGCAGAATTCGTTGTAGCGGCGCGCAAAGAAAAGCCTCTTACCACAAGCGAAGAACTGGTTGAGGTAATCAAAGCAGCCGTTCCCGCTTCAGCAAGACGCGCGGGTGGTCATCCTGCAAAGCGTACTTTTCAGGCGCTTCGTATTGAAGTGAATGGCGAACTTGATGTTTTGCGGAGCGGCCTAGAAGCCGCGATACGCTGGCTTGCTCCGGGAGGCCATATTGCGGTGATTAGCTATCATTCGCTGGAAGACCGCATAGTGAAAGACCTGTTCAAAAAGATGTCTACAGGTTGTACCTGTCCGCCTGATCTGCCTATTTGCGTCTGTGGGAACAAGCCGGTATTGAAAGTTTTAACGCGAAAACCAATTCTTCCATCCGCTGAAGAAATACAACGAAACCCGCGTTCGCGCAGTGCAAAACTACGAGTGGCGCAACGCTTAGATGAAAATAATTAGCTGCCTTGCTCCGTATGAACTACTAAAACACACCAAGGAGGTGAGCAGATGGCAGGCGTTCCCGCATATCGTTACGACCACGAAGTTGCTAGACCCTATTCACCATCCGCCCCTTCGGTTCATGTTGTTCCAGGTAGAAAGCATACAGCAAATCCTGTCCTTTCCGATTTTGCGGTTGCAGGTATCAAGGCGCTTATTGCTTGTTTGATCGTCTTTCTTCTTATCGGATTTGTTCGTGTGGGACTTGCATCTGCTGCTTATAGCACTGCTTCTGAGGCAAGCGATTTGCGTGCCCAAATCGCCGATGCGCGCACAGCAGGCGAATCACTTGCAGTTCAGGAAAGCCTTCTTTCTAGTCCGAGCAATATCCGTACCCAAGCTGACGAAAAATTGAAGATGCAAGCCGGGGTAAGCACGGAAACTATTACCCTTTCAGTTGATCCAGTATCTATCGATTCTGCTGGTAATCTTTCCTTTGCGGGAAGCATTTCTCGCATTACCTCGCAAGGATAATCTCTTATGGTTGATAGGCATTCTTCGCGGCGTTCCCATTCGCAGCGGGTGCAAGGGCCTCGGTCCGCATCTTCGCGCCATCACCAAACTTCCCAGCGAAGCACCTCCCAGCGAAGCAACAGATCTTCGCGCTTTTCCGCAAATACCTTTGATAGCGATATATTCAATGGGCGATTGGGCATTATCCTGCTTATCTTTGCTGTTGTTGCGGTGGTTTTGGCCTGCCGTCTTGTTTGGCTGCAGGTAGTTGACGCACAAAATAACCTTGATAGAGGTACCTCGCGTGAGGTCACAGTTGATATCGAGCCGCGCCGCGGTACTATTTACGACCGCAATGGCACAATACTGGCAACTACTGTTGATGCCTACAATATCTTTTGTCATCCTCACGTCGTAAGCGCTGACAAGGTGGATCAGCTTGCAACGGCGCTGGCAAACACCTGTGGCGGTAAAGCCCAGGATTACAAGGATAAAATTCAGCAAGATACTAACTTCGTATACCTTTTTAAAGGTGCCGACGAAAACGCCATGAATGCAATCAAAGATTTAGGCATTGACGGCGTTGACTATGAAAAAACCTCTAAACGTGTGTATCCTTGTGGCGCCACCGCAAGTCAGATTATTGGCGTGCTGAATTCTGATGGGGATGCCATTACAGGTCTTGAGCTGTATTACGACGATATTTTGGGTGGTACGGCTGGACAAAAGACTCAGGAATACAGTAAAGAAGGGGTTCCCGTTCCCGGCACCGAACACGTTACGGCCGATGTGGTAAATGGACAGGATATTGTATTGTCCATAGATATCGACATGCAGCAAAAGCTTGAAGAGGCACTTGCGGTGCGCGTGGAAGAAGTGCAGGGCTCAGGTGGTTCGGCGATTCTTATGGATTCTGCCACCGGAGAAATATATGCTTGCTCATCATTCCCAACGTTTGATATCACCGATCTTTCCAAGATTGAAGATGGTGCAACAAACCTCTCAGGAATATCTTCGGCCTACGAGCCTGGTTCCATCATGAAGCCAGCAACAATGCTTGCTGCTCTTGAAGAGGGAGTTGTGAACATCAACTCGACATACTACTGTCCTGCAGAACTAAAGGTGGACGAATATACCATCACCGACTCGCATCCTCGAGACGATATGGACATGGATGTTTCCACCATTATTGCTGATTCTTCGAATGTGGGCATTTCTTTGGTTGCTCGTGATCTTACCTTTGAAAAGCTCTACGAATACATCAAAAAATACCAGCTGACCGATCTTACCGGTGTTGATTATCCCGGCGAGGCACAAGGTACTATTTCCTCACGTGATACTTGGGCTGAAGTTCAGGGTTACAACATCAGCTTCGGTCAGGGCTTTACCACTACTCCTATTGAAATGGTGCGCTTTTATGCCGCACTCGCAAATAACGGCACCGCCAGCCAGCCTCATTTCTTGCTTGATGTGCCAACCGAAGATGAAGATCGCACCTACGCCACTGCGCAGATAACTGACAATCAATCTGCGATCGATACGCTAGAAACCATGATGCAAGCAACGGTTGATCGTGGTACTGGTACGGATGCACAGATTGACGGCTATCGTGTTGTTGGCAAAACAGGCACGGCAGAAATTGCCTCAGAAAAGGGTGGATACAAGCAGGGCGTGTACAACATTTCATTTGTGGGATATCTTCCCGATTCTTCGACGAATCTGGTGTGTTTTGTAGGCGCTTACGATGTTCCCGGGGAAAGACAAACGGTTGAGGCGTTTCACGATATAATGGCTTTTGCGATAGATCGCTACAACATAACTCAGAATTGAGGTTTCCATGACGTATAAAACATGTGGAGAACTATTTTCAGGAATAGATTGCACCATTATTGGTAATCCCGAAGAACCTATAACAGGAATTGCGTATCGAAGTGATGCAGTAAAGCCAGGCGATGCTTTTTGTTGTATCGTTGGCCTGAAGGCCGATGGTCATTCCTTTGCGCAAGATGCTATCAATCGCGGCGCGCGCGTTCTTATCGTGGAGCGCAAAGTGTATTTAGCCGATGCTACCGAGGTAACCGAAGTAGTTGTAAAAGATTCCCGCAAGGCGATGGCTCGTCTTGCTGCGCGTTTTTACGGAAATCCCTCAGAGGCATTTTCTTTGGTGGGAGTAACGGGTACCAATGGTAAAACTACCACTACGTATTTGGTTAACCATATTGCACAGGTTCTTGGTAATAAGACTGGGCTTATTGGTACGGTCGGGATCGAAATCGAAGGACAGCATCGTCCATCTTCTCATACCACTCCCGAATCGCCTGATCTGCAAGAGCTTTTTGCTATGATGCGCGATGAAGGTTGCGGCGTGGTATCTATGGAGGTAAGCTCTCACGCTCTTGATTTGGAGCGTACGTGGGCTACGAAGTTTGCCGTAACTGCTTTTACGAATCTTACGCAAGATCATCTTGATTATCACAAAACATTCGAGGCTTATTTCGCAGCGAAAGCAAGGCTGTTTTCGAAGGACTATCCTGCAAAGCGCGTTATCAATATCGATAGCTCGTGGGGCAAAGAATTGCTTAAGCGCACCTCTGCCAATGAGGATGTCATTATTACTACTGGCTTTGACCCTTCAGCACAAATCCATCCCGTTGATGTGGAATATGGTTCAGCTCAAACACGTGTCGAACTTTCAGTGCGAGGTTCTAACTATACGGTGACCTATCCTTTGGTGGGACGCTTCAATGTAGAAAACGTTATGACTGCCTTTGGTGTTGCCTTGCAGCTTGGCTATGCGCCTTCGGCAATCGTTGAGGCATTGCGCGATGTTCCTGCAGTGCCTGGCCGTTTGCAGCGCGTTTCGGTTGAAAACGACGGAGGCGTTTCCGTTTATGTTGACTACGCTCATACGCCCGATGCCCTTGAAAAGGCGATTGCTTCAGTAGCTGCGCTGGAAGCTGAAGGCAAGACTATCGTCGTATTTGGTTGTGGTGGCGATCGCGATTCTGGCAAGCGTCCTATTATGGGTCGTGCAGCATTGGCGGCTGATTATGCGGTGGTTACCTCCGATAATCCTCGAACGGAAGATCCTTTAGCGATCATTGACGATATTGTGGCTGGCATGGGCGAAGGAAGCGATCACTATGAGGTAGTTCCCGATCGTCATGAAGCTATTGCACGTGCTATTGCCCTTGCGAAACCAGGAGATGCGGTTTTGATTGCGGGCAAGGGTCATGAAGATTACCAAATTGTTGGTACTGAAAAACACCATTTTGATGATCGCGAAGTTGCGGCCGAAGAGCTAAAGAAGGTGTTTGGCTAACGTTATGCTTTTATCGGTTGGCAAAATTGCCCAGTTCAGCGGTGCGCAAGTAGTTGGATGTTCTGGCGATTTGGAAAAACAAGCTTGTGGTATCACCTGGGATTCTCGCGAGGTTGAACCTGGCTTCGTGTATGTTGCCCTACCTGGAGAGCGGGTTGACGGACACAGTTTCGTGTCGTCTGCGTGCAAGTCGGGGGCGGTTGCGGTTTTAGTGATGCAGGATATCCCCGATGAGGTGATTGCCTGTGCCAAAGATTGCGGTACTGCTGTTTTGCGCGTTGATTCAACTCATGATGCCTTTACTAAACTTGCCGCAGGTTATCGCACGGTTCTTTCAGGACGCGTGATAGGCATTACGGGCTCGACAGGCAAAACCACCACCAAAAATCTTGTGCGCGATGTTCTTTCTGCGCACTTTTCTTGTGTAGCCACAAAGGCAAACCAAAACAACGAATTAGGTGTTCCACGAACCCTTCTCAATGCGAACCCCGATACCGAAATGGTTGTGGTGGAGATGGGCATGCGAGGGCAAGGGCAGATTGAGCAGCTCTGCTCTTTCGTGCAACCCGACTGGGGCTTGGTTACCAATGTAGGTGAAAGCCATATTGAGTTGCTAGGCAGCAGAGAAAACATTGCGCGTGCTAAAGCGGAACTGATTGCTTCTTTGCCACAGGATGGTGGGGTGGCGTTTCTTAACGCGGCAGACGATATGAGCGAATTTGTCTGGGAATATTCGGGCAAAGAAGACTCTTCGGTTACAAAGGTTTGCTTTGACGGCTCAGGTAAATTCGATTCAGACACTCGCGTGTCGGGACCCTGTGTATGGGCAGAAGAGGTAAGCCTTGATAGTGAAGGATTCCCTTCTTTTATGCTGTGCACAAGCGGCTTTGTACAGGCTGACTTTGTGCAGGCTCAATCAGAATCGTCAAATGCCGCTGGCATACAAGACAAGCGCGGAGCTAAATCTTCTCTTGACGATGTAGATCGTATGAAGTGCCGCCTTTCTTTGCGTGGGATTCATAACGTCTCTAACGCTTGTTCTGCTGCGGCAGTGGGATACCTGGCGGGTATGAGCTTAGAAGAAATAGTGGCCGCGCTTGAGGCATCGCAGCCAGAAAGCGGTAGGCAGGAAATTCTTCATTCTGATCAGGGATTTACGGTAATCAATGATGCTTATAATGCAAATCCCGATTCCATGCGTGCCTCGCTGTCTCTTTTAAAAGCAATGCAAATTAGCGGGCGTCGTTTTGCGGTGTTAGGGGACATGGGCGAGCTTGGCTCTTTTGCTGAGGCGGCTCATGAATCCGTTGGAAGATTCGCGGCTCGTGCTAATATTGACTTTCTGATTTGTGTAGGAGAACTTGCTCGCTTTATCGGGCAGGCAGCGCTGTCTGCGGGCCTTTCTCCTGATCGCATTTCTATGGTAGATACGCGCGAAGAGGCGCTTGCCTTTTTGCAAGAACATATTGCTTCAGGTGATGCGGTACTGGTAAAGGCCTCTCACTTTATGGAGCTTGATAGGATAGCCAAGGGGTTGTTAAGCTAGTTATGGTTTCCTTTGTTGAATACCCGACCTTTATGGTCTTTCTCGCTATTTTCTTGGGCGTTATTGTCACTATTGCTTTGATGCCTGCCTTTATTAAGTTTTTACGCAAAAACTTAATCGGTCAGTTCGTACGTGCCGAAGGTCCCGAAAGCCATTTTGTTAAGCAGGGCACACCAACGATGGGCGGCGTTATCATGCTGATCGCAGCCACTATCGTTATTGCGATTTTGGCAGAACCTGTTCCAGAAACCTGGCTTATCATGGGTGCGGTTTTGGCAACAGGCGCCTTGGGCTTAATTGACGATGCCTCAAAAGTTGCTCATGAACGTTCTTTGGGTCTTTCTCCTAAGGCAAAGCTCATTGGACAGTTTCTGATAGCAAGTGCCTTTGTGTTGGCGGCGGTCAACTGGCTTGGCGTTGCTCCTACGGTTGAAATCCCGTTTGTGTATACGTTTGACTTGGGAATTTTTACCACCACGCTTCCTATTGAGGTGCCAGCTGGTGGCGATTTCAGCATTCCTTGGCTCTATCTCATTTTTGCTGATATCTTGCTTGCCGGCATGAGTAATGCCACCAATTTGACTGATGGCCTTGACGGCTTACTTAGCGGTACTTTTATGGTGGTTATGGTTGTTATGGCGGCAATCGCGTTTCGTGCAGGATTGCTTGACAGCGCAATTGTGGCAGCAGCTTTGGCGGGTTGTTGTATAGGCTTTTTGTGGTACAACTCGTACCCCGCTGACATCTTTATGGGAGATACCGGATCACTTGCTCTTGGTACGGCACTTGGGTGCTTGGCTATTGTTTCGAAAACAGAAGTACTCTCCATTATCATTGGTGGCCTGTTTGTAATCGAGACTCTTTCCGTTATGATCCAGGTCTTTTATTTCAAGCGCACTCGTAAGCGTTTGTTCTTGATGGCTCCTCTTCATCATCATTTTGAGAAGAAGGGTTGGAGCGAGGTAAAGGTCGTTATTCGCTTCTGGATTATTTCTGCAGCATTTGCAGCAATTGGCTTCTGTTTGTATTTTGCTCAATCACTTATGGGGTAGATCAATGGCAGAAAAACTTGGTGAAACATCATCGTTTGATACGACAAGAAAACATGCACCTATCAACTTAGGTGATGTTCTTGTTTTGGGGCTGGGCACATCCGGAAAAGCAGCCAGTAGCTATTTTGCGGATCAGCTTGGATCGCGCGTTGCCTCGTTGACGGTATATGCGGGTGCCTCCAACAAGGAAGCAAAAGAGTTTGCGCAAGGACTTTGTAATAAGGGCGCAACGGTTGTGTTCGATACCGAACAGGTTGAGGGCCACTTTGATATGTGCGTTGCAAGTCCTGGCATATCGGAAAATTCCGCCTTTTACCAGGCTGCTGCTCAGTGCTCTGACGAAGTGATAAGCGAAGTAGAATTGGCATGGCGCGAGAGCGCTCAAGATTCTGTGTGGGTTGCCATAACGGGTACGAATGGAAAAACTACCACAACCTCCCTTATCGCTCATCTTTTAGAGAACTGCGGCAAAAACGTTTGTGCGGTAGGAAATATTGGCGATGCCTGTATCGATGAGGTATCGAAGTGCTGCTATGACTACTATGTGGCAGAAGTTTCTTCCTACCAACTTGCTTCGACCAAGTATTTTGCTCCTGATGTTGCCGTACTTTTGAATATTACGCCTGATCATCTCAAGTGGCATGGAAGCTTTGAGGCTTATGCACAGGCTAAGACAAAGGTGTATGCAAACTGCACCAAAGACGCGACGGTAATTTTAGATGCTACCAATGAGGTAGTACGTGGATTTGTCCGCGAACTTAAAAACGATCCTCAGAGGGCTTTTCGCTATATTCCCATGGGGACAGCTCAAGGGCTGAGCGGCAACATGCGTCTTGCCTGCGGTTCAGAAAATGCTGCCTTCGTTACCGAAGAGGGAATGCTGTGCTTGGAGTATCCCGAAGAGCATTTTGAGGTTCTTTCGGTGGACGATTTGCAGATTAAGGGCGAACATAACGCTTCTAATGCGTTAGCAGCAGCAGCGGCGGCTCATGCGCTGAGCTGCTCGATTTCTGATATCGCTCAAGCACTCAAATCGTTTGCGCCCCTTGAACATCGTATCGAGCCCTGTGGCTCAATTGCGGGTGTTAGCTGCTATAACGATTCGAAGGCCACCAACGTTGACGCTACCTTAAAAGCTCTTGCTGCTTTTGGTGAAAAGCGTCCTATAGTTTTATTGGGCGGAGACGATAAGGGCACCGACTTGACTGAATTAGTTGAGCAAGCCTGTCGTCACTGCAAAGCGGTTGTGTGCTTTGGCGAAGCGGGTCCACGTTTTCTAGAGGCATTTTCCCAGGCATCGCTGCCGGTTTATAGCGCCCCTCATTTGGAGGAGGCGCTTGATGAGGCGCTTTCGCACGCTGTTGTAGGCGATATCATTGCTCTTTCGCCTGCGTGCGCGTCATTTGATGAGTTTTCTTGCTTTGAGCAACGAGGAGAAGTGTTTAAGCATTTAGTGGCTTTGCGGAGCAAAGAAAGGGGTGCTTAAACAAAAGATATGTCACGGGCGGAACAAACAAACTCAAAACGCAGCAAATCGCCCTCACGTTCATTTTTCAAAAGTGCCCCGGCACATATTATGGCCCCTCGGGTGATGGTTGCTCTTTCTACGCTGGCTTTGGTCGTGCTTGGCCTGGTCATGGTGTACTCATCTTCTTCTATTACGGCTTTTGTTGAGCAGGGAGATTCTACAGGAGAGGCAATTAAGCAGTGCCTGTTTGTCATAATTGGTATTGTTTTTGCTGTGGGAGCTATTCTTTTTGGAAAGCATGACTTCTTGCGCGGCACAGGTGCCCTGATTTTTTGGGGTGTTTGTATGGCGCTTCTTGTGTTGACGGCTCTTTTGGGTACGGTTGGCCTTGGCGCGAAGCGCTGGCTTATCGTAGGTCCGGTAAGTATTCAGATTTCTGAATTTGCAAAAATTGCCTTTGTGCTGTTAGCGGCGCGTATCGCCGAGGACTATCGCAATGGCGCTATTGATATGTATGAAGCTCTCAAGCAGGCGGCAATCTTTATTATTATTCCGCTTGGATTCTTGTTCGTGACGCAGTCCGACTTAGGAACCACCCTTATTTGTTGCGTGGGTCTTTTTATGGTGTTGGTGTTATCAGGCCTGCCCAGCAGAATTATCGTAGGTATTTTAGCGGTAGGCGCTGTTCTGGTTTTGGTTGCTATTCTTCTTTCGAGCTATCGCTCCGATCGTTTGTTTAACTTTTTAGATCCCTGGTCCGATGAGCAGGGTACAGGATATCAGCTTATCCATTCGTTCAAAGCGCTTGCGGCAGGCGGATTCTTCGGTGTTGGCATCGGAAACTCCTATGAGAAACTTCAGTATTTACCTGAAGCAGAAACCGACTTTATCTTTGCCATTATTGGTGAAGAACTAGGACTGTTCGGCGCATTACTGGTAATTTGTGCCTTTTTGGTATTTCTGCGCGGCGGCTTTCTTATTGCAAGTCAGTCGAAATCCATGTTCAGCGGTTTTGTTGCCGCGGGTCTTACTACCATGATTGTTTTCCAGGCATTTTTGAATATTGCCTGTGTTGTTGGTTTGTTCCCGACAACCGGTAAACCGCTTCCCTTTATTTCGTCGGGTGGATCGTCAATGATTTCGTCCCTTTTGCTGGTCGGGATTATTTTGGCTATTTCTTTTGATTCTCATAATGAAGACGAGTATCGTCAACGTCGTGAACAATTACATGTAGTATCAACGTATTCGCAACCACAGCGTCAAGGTTCTACGGTTCGCAGAACAGCGGCAAGACCAAGCCAAGCTGCTCAGCCGTATCGTGGTGGCGCATTGCGAAACTCTTTTCAGGTGATACACGGTAGAGAAGCAAGAGAACGTTCTTCTTGAAAGGTAGAAAAGGATGCGTATAGTTTTATCGGGCGGCGGGACCGCTGGTCATATTAATCCTGCCCTTGCTCTTGCGGAGGTTTTGCAAGAGCGCGGCCATGAAGTGTATTTTGCGGGTACTCCCAACGGGGTAGAAAAACCGCTTGTTGAAATGGCGGGCATTCCTTTTAAAGGCTTTGAGGTTTCCGGATTTGATCGTAGCCATCCGCTTACGTTGGCAAAAGGGCTTCGGAAATTATCCCATTCCGCGAATGAGGCAGGCCGATGGTTTGCTGAGTTAAAGCCTCATGCGGTGGTGGTATTTGGTGGATACGCCTGTCTGCCTGCTGGACGCGCTGCAAAGGCATTTCGCGTCCCGTTGATTATTCATGAGCAGAATTCGGTAATGGGCATGGCTAACGATTACCTTTCCAAGAATGCTGCTGCGGTTGCGCTTACCTATGAATCAGCTGGTCGATCGGTAAAAGACCAAACCAAGATTATCGTGACAGGAAATCCTGTTCGCAAATCTGTTCTTGAGGCAACCAGACAAGAGGGCAGAAAATACCTAGGCATTCCCGAGGATGCCACTATGCTGCTTGTGTTTGGCGGCAGCTTAGGGGCTCGTCATATCAATACCGCAGTTTCACGCATGAAAAACGATTTGCTTGCGCTTGATAACGTGTATGTGGTGCATATTACCGGGCCAAAAGAATTTGAAACGGTGCAAGAATCGCTTGCGCTTACCGAAGAGGAGCAGAAGCGCTATATCGTAAAGGATTATGAAGACAATATGGGCGCAGTTCTTGCTGCAACTGATCTGGTTGTCTCTCGTGCAGGCGCTTCATCTCTAGCTGAAATATCGGCTCGTTGTATTCCTGCAATTTTGATTCCGTTTCCTTATGCAACAGCAGACCATCAAACTGCTAACGCAAAAGAGTATGTCGAGCGCGGGGCGGCTCTTCTTATTGCGGATGACAAGGTTGAAACGCAGGAGTTTTCCAACAGTATCTTGGGTCTGCTGAAAGACAAGCAGCTTCGCGAAGATATGAGCAAGGCCGCTCAGTCTTTTGAGACCGTGGATGCCTCAGCGCGCTTGGCTGATGTGGTGGAGCTGATGATAAAGTCAAAGTGGCCAGATCTCTTCGAGGAATTCAAAGAGGAGCAGGAAGAAAAAGCCACGAGCTCAAACTCGGATGTTGATGCTGATACCGAAGCCGACAGCGATGCTGAAGCGGATGGCGATGCCGAAACTGGAGCGGATGCCGAAACTGGAGCGGATGCCGAAGCCAGCAGAAGAGGCTAGCCCGCAGCATAAGTAATACCAAATTGTTTTCGCGGATACTGTGTGTTTGTGCTGCAAGCTTGGAAGGTTTTATACAATAAGGAGCGATCTCGAGGAGGATGTCCGTGACAGAGAATCGCATCAAAAACGTACATTTTATTGGCATTGGTGGCGTGGGCATGAGTGGCATTGCGCGCGTTGCTAAAGAACAAGGTATGGAAGTTTCAGGTTCCGATCTGCGTGAGAGCCGCTATACGCAGCAGCTGCGTGAGGCAGGCGTGCGCGTCTACATCGGCCAGAAGGCTTCAAATCTCGATTCTGAAAATCCTGATGTAGTGGTAGTGTCTACCGCTATTTTGGAAAATAACCCCGAACTTAAAGAAGCAAAGCGTCGCGAAATTCCTATCTGGCATCGCGCGAAAATGCTCGCCGAGCTAGGCAGGGGCCATCGCACGCTGGCAGTAGCAGGCACGCATGGTAAGACAACCACGTCTTCTATGCTTGCTTCGGTTATTGATGGTATGGGCTTTGATCCAACGTTTCTTATTGGCGGCATTGTGCGTGCTTATAACTCCAACGCCCATTGCGGCAAGGGAGACTATTACGTGGTAGAGGCCGACGAGAGCGATAAGTCGTTTACCTACCTTGATCCGGAGTCTGTATTGGTAACAAACATTGAGGCAGATCATCTTGATCATTACGAAGACCTCAATGAAATATATAAGCTCTTCGGTGACTTCATGTCTTCTGTTCATGACGAGGGATGCTGCGTTGTGTGTGGGGAAGATGAGGCGCTTGTCGAAGTGGCTCGCAAAACCGGACGGAAGGTATTAACCTACGGCTTTTTAAGTGAGTGCGATACCACGATATCTAATTATGCGGTTTCAGGGGTATCGACTTCCTTTACCGTTGTTCTGCCAAATGGCAAGGTGCTGAATTGCCGCCTGAAGCAAAATCCTGGGCGCCATAATGCCCTTAATGCAGCGGGTGTTCTTACCTTGCTTATGACTCAGGGCTTTGATGTGGAACGCGCAGCTGAGGTACTGGGCGATTTTTCGGGCGTTCGTCGTCGCTTCGATCTGGTGGGTGAAGTAAATGGCATCACTATCTTGGATGACTACGCTCATCATCCCACCGAGATTGCTGCAACAATTTCTGCCGCTAAAAGCCTTGATTTCAAGCGCGTGTGCGTTGTTTTTCAACCCCATCGCTATTCGCGCGTGAAGCTGTTTACTGAGGTGCTAAAAGACGAATTCGCTTCTGCCTTCGACCAGGCTGATTTCGTGGTATTCATGAATGTGTATTCGGCAGGCGAAGCTCCTATTCCTGGTATAACGGGAGCAACCTTTATGCAGCCAGTGCTTGACCATGTGGGCGATACGAAAAAGATTACCTATATCGATCGTCGTTTAAAGCTCATTCCTTATTTGGTAGAAAATCTTGAACCAGGAGATTTAATTATCACGATGGGTGCTGGCGATGTGACCGGAGTTGGTCCAGAATTGCTTGCCGCTCTTCAGGATAAGGAAAAGAGCAAGCACTAATGGCAGCTCGTCATGCTTCGGAATTGGAACTGATGCGTTTCGATGACGAATTTGAAGGAACAATTCGACTTGATGAACCGATGGCTCGCCATACCACGTATCGTATCGGTGGTCCAGCGCGCGCGTTTGTTGAAGTAAATTCAATCGCAGCACTTGGTGCTGTTTTGAAGGTGTGCGCCAACGAGCAGCTTCCTTGGTTTGTGGCAGGTAAGGGCTCTAATCTGCTTGTTTCAGATGAAGGATACGATGGCGTTGTAATAACGTTGGCGGGCGACTTTCGTGCGTGGCGTTTTGATGACGACTTACAGCATGTGGTGGTAGGCACAGGAACAATGCTTTCGCGCCTTGTGCAAGAAGTGTTTCATCACGGGTATTCCGGTATGGAATTTGCGGTAGGCACTCCTGGAACTGTGGGAGGCGCTCTGGTGCAAAATGCCGGTACGCGCAACGATTGGATGGGTTCTCGCGTGGTGTCGGTTACTGCTTATAACGCAGAAACGGGCTTAAAGCGTTACGCTGCGCATGACTTGTCCTGGGGGTATCGAACCTCCTCATTTGCTCCTTGCGATATTTTGGTTGAATGCGAATTGAAGCTTGAACGAGCATTTTCGGGCAATATACATGAACGTATGAGCTCGCTTCTTGCAAAGCGTAAGGCAAGCCAGCCTCTTGAATATCCTTCTTGTGGAAGTGTGTTTCGCAATCCCGAACAGGGCTCTGCGGGTGCTTTAATTGAAGAATTAGGTCTTAAAGGAAAAACTTGTGGAGGGGCATGCATTTCTGAAAAGCATGCGAACTTCATTGTGAATACAGGTTCTGCTACGGCGCATGATGTTTTGACGCTTATCAGAACCGTTCGAGAAGAAGTGAGGAGGCGCTATGGCATCGAACTCGAGACGGAGGTCCGCTTCCTCGGTTTCAAGGGCAACGTCTTCGAGGAATAGGCCATCGGCGCGCCCTACGACAGTAAAGGGTCGCCCTACGCAAGGTAGGTCTCCTCGCAGAACAACTCAAAGCTCTTCTCGTACAAGAAACACATCGTCTGCAGCAAGCAGCTATACCCGTAATGCGCGCTCAGCGGATCGTGGATATCGTCAAGCAGATCAGCCGCTTCGATCGGTGAGCGTCTCTGATGTGCACAATGCCGCACGTTATCGTGCGCGACGAGCATCAAGACGTCTTCCTATAGTGGTTATCGTCATCGTGGCGCTCATAGCGGTGCTGGGTATTGGTGGTGTTGTTCTTGCCAATTCAGGGGTATTTACTGTTCGTCAGGTTACCGTTTCAGGCGTTTCTCATATTACCGCCGAAGAAATGACAGAACTTGCAGCAGTACCGGAAGGAACCACTCTTCTTAACGTGGATGCCAACGGCATAACATCGCGCCTTACGTCTAACCCTTGGGTGCAAAGTGCCAGTGTTGATAGGGTGTTTCCCGATACGCTTAATCTCAATATTACCGAACGAACTATTTCTGCCGTTGTTTCGGTTACGGTGGATGATTCCAATACGGTAGAGCGGTGGGCTTTGGCCTCTGATGGTATGTGGCTTACCGAGCTACCAGATCAAAACAGTGCAGAAGGTCAGGCGCTTCCCGCTTCGATATACGAAGACGCTGCAAACGCCCTAGAGATTACTGATATTCCTTATGGGTCTTCTCCGGAGGCCGGAAAATACTGTAATAATGCAAATGTAGAAAATGCGCTTTCCATTATTGATGGCATGACAACTGAGTTAGCCGATCAGGTAAAAAGCGTTTCTGCAGCAAGCAGTAATTCCACAACGTTGACGCTTGATAATGGCGTTGAAATTGCCTTTGGTGATGCTCAGGATATTAGAGATAAAGAACGAGTGTGTCTTGAACTGTTAAAGGAACATGAGGGGAAAATATCATACATCAATGTACGAGTTGTGAATAAACCCGTATGGCGATCGTTGTAATCCCTGATATTGGCGGTGTTGTTTTGCAAACCGCAATCCATTGTGTAAAATGTTCAAGATGTCCAAACTATTAAGGGATTGCCCTTATGTGGGATGGCACTGAAATGAAACTGAAAGCGAGCAAATATGCAACAGATTCTTGGCTCTGACAACCTCGCGGTAATTAAGGTCGTCGGTGTTGGCGGTGGCGGCACAAATGCGGTTAACCGAATGGTAGAAGCCGGTATTAAGGGCGTTGAATTTATCGCGGTTAATACGGATCGCCAAGCACTTATGCTTTCCGATGCTGACAAAACTATTCATATTGGTGAAGAAATCACTCGAGGTCTTGGCGCAGGTGCTAACCCTGAGGTTGGCTGCCAGGCAGCAGAGGAGTCTCGCACTGAAATTCGCGAAGCTCTTGCTGATGCCGATATGGTATTTGTTACGGCAGGTGAAGGCGGCGGTACGGGTACCGGTGCTGCTCCGGTTGTAGCAGAAATCGCACGTGAAGAAATTGGTGCGCTTACGGTAGGTATTGTAACGAAGCCTTTCAGCTTTGAGGGACGCCTTCGTCGCAATCAGGCTGAACAGGGTATCGATTTTCTGTCTCAGAAGGTAGATACGTTGATTGTTATTCCAAACGATCGCCTTCTTGAAATTGTTGAAAAGAAAACAAGCATGCTTGATGCGTTCCGCATCGCGGACGATACGCTTCGTCAGGGTATCCAGGGCGTTACCGACCTGATCACCATTCCTGGTTTGATCAATCTTGACTTCGCTGACATCCGCACGGTCATGAAGGATGCTGGTACCGCAATGATGGGTATCGGTATTGCTTCAGGTGATTCTCGTGCTTTGGAAGCAGCAGAGCAGGCTATCAACTCCAGCTTGCTTGAGACCTCTATTGCAGGTGCTTCTCGCATTCTGTTCTCTATCGCAGGTGGCCCCGAACTTGCTTTGTCTGAGGTTGACGAGGCAGCTCGTGTGGTTGAAGCGGTTGCTGATGAGAACGCCAATATCATTTATGGTCAGATTGTTGATCCTGAATTGGGTGACACTATCCGCATCACCGTTATCGCAACGGGCTTCAAGGCAACCAGCAACCAAGCAGCTATGGATTTCTCTCGTCGTGACAACATGTTTGCATCCACGACCCAGCAAGCTGCTCCTGCAAAACAGGCACAAAGGCAGCGTCCGCTCTATCCTTCAGAGCCACGCTTTGCTGATGAAGACTACATTCCCGATTTCCTGAAGCGCCAGTAAGCTTTTGCGCTTATTAGGTAAGACTGAGAAATTCTTCAGGAAACTTTAGAAGGCTAGTATGACGACCCTTGCTCTACCTTATCCAAAGTTAGCCAAGGGTCGTTTTGCGTCTATTGAGGCCTACTCTGACGAGGCTCTTTTTGAGGCGACAGGGGTTCGCATTGCCTTTACGTGTCGCAGCGGCGGAGTGAGTAGCGGGGCTTATGCTTCTCTTAATTTGGGTACTCACGTTAATGATTGTCGATCCAAGGTAGAAGAAAACCGTCGGCGAGTGCTGCAAGGCCTTGCCACGCCAGATACGTGCCTGTTGGTTCCCAACCAAGTTCATGGGGACGTGGTAGCAACCCTAGATTCTTCTGCGGATCTTTCGCAAATTTCTCTTGATATAGAAAAAGGCGCCGATGGTTTAGTGATTGATGAACCTGGTGTTGCAGCACTTTTATGCTATGCCGATTGCGTTCCTGTGATTTTAGTTTCACCAACAGGTTGTTTTGCAGTTGTGCATGCGGGCTGGCGTGGTGTTATGAATACCATTTCAGTAAAGGCAGCACTTTGTATGGCAGCTCTTGATGAAAAGCGTCTTGGGAAAAGCGCGCTGGGATCGTATAACGTCTATATCGGTCCCCATATTCGTCGAGAATGTTTCGAAACAAGCGAGGAGCTTCACGACTTGTTTGTCGAAACATTCGGTCCATCCTGCGATGCGGGATATCGTCATGTTGATTTATCGGCAGCGCTTATCACGCAGCTTACGCAGGTAGGTATTTCGCGGGAGCGGATATGCGATTTGGGATTGTGTACAGTGTGCCATACCGACGAGTTTTTCTCTTATAGGGCACAGCAGGGTACGGCAGGTCGCCATGGAGCATTTGCTTATCGCGAAAAGCGTGGAAAGAGCGAAAGTTGCGATTTGTAAAGCGCGGCACAAGCGCGCGTCTGGCGCGGTGCGTTGTGGTGCGGTTGTTGTGGTGCGGTTGTTGTGGTGCGCAGTAAAGGGCGTCGGCGTCTTTGCCGTAAGGCTGTGGCGCAAGGGTGGCTTTTGGTGCTTTGCGGCGTGAGGCGACGGCATAAAGTGTCTTAGTATGAGACGTGTAACAGCCCGCTGTTCAGTAGAGATAAAAGGGATAAAGCATATACGAGGAGGATTCAGCATGAGTACAGCAAGTCGATATCAGCGTTTACGGAGCGAGCTCGACAAGGAATGCGAAAAAGCAGGAAGAAGTCCTCAGGATGTTTTGTTGCTAGCGGTCTCTAAAACGGTTGATCTCGATCAGGTTGAGCTTGCCCTGCAGGCAGGTGCGTGCGCGTTTGGCGAAAACCGTCCCGATGAGCTAGTTCGCAAACAGGCTGCGTTCCCTCAAGCTGAATGGCACTTTATCGGCAACATCCAATCACGCCGAATTCCCGATATCGTTTCTGCTGCAACGCTTATCCACTCGGTAAGCAAGGAAGCTCATTTGGCAAAAATCGATTCTGCAGCGCAGAAAATTGGAAAGTGCCAGCGTTTGCTTTTGGAGGTAAATGTTTCGGGCGAAGAAAGCAAAAGCGGATTTTCCCCCGACGAGGTTAAGGGAGTGATTGAGCGCGCATCAGGGCTTTCGCATATCAGTATCGAGGGCTTGATGACCATGGCGCCTCAGGGAAAAGAAGATGCAATTGTAGCTACTTTTTCGGGACTTGAGCGCCTGCGTGATGAGCTTCAAGATCAATTACGTAATAAGGGCATATCGTGTCATTTGTCTGCTCTTTCTATGGGAATGACGGAAGACTGGCGCTGCGCCGTTGGCTTTGGTACTACGATTGTGCGAATCGGTCGCGCTATTTTTAGCGATGATTTCGAATAACATCGTTTTAAATAACATGGTAAAGTTTTAGTTTAGGCAAATTTAAGTTGCGGTATTTTTAGGGCTAGTAACGATCACGCAAATTGTCGTGGTGATCAGAAGGGTATAAAGATATGGATTTTCCACGTCCCTCCGTTTCTCCAAGCAATATCATTGGGGATTTGAAGGATCGATTTGGATTTGGTGGCGCTAAGCAGCGTTCTTATGATGAAGAGCCATACTACGATGAATATGACGAGTACGGCTATGACGAACCTCATCCCTACGATTCGGGAGATCAGTATGCATCCTCCTCTCAGGCAGATCCCTATGATCGCCTTGAGTACACCACGCGTTCAACGGCGGGTCGCCCTTCGCGTACCTCATCCTATTCAACTTCTCCTCATCTGGTCAGCTCAGATGATATCCGTGCAACAACAAATGCGTATGGGGTGAGCTCAGCTGCAACAGGTGATGCAACGTATGGGTCTTATCGAAGCTCGCGATCTTCCTATGACGTTTCTTCTCATTCTGCTTCTTCGGCGAGCACTTCCTTAGAAGGGGCAGAAACCGAGCAATATGATGTTCCTGCAACTGCCTATGGTGATTTTGTCTCGCCTTATAAAGAGCATGCTCATCAAAGCACAGCAGCGTCTTCTTATGGTGCTTCGGCAACAGGGGTACGTTCCTCAGGTGGGGTATCGAACGGTGCCTTAAGTGGCGCTTCAAGTGGCGTTTCGAATGGTGCTTCAAACGGTACCTCAAATGGTGCCTCTCGTTCGGCAGGGCTTGACTCTCTGTTCTCGCCAACAACTGAGGCAGGAGCATCTGCGCAGGGCTCTTCGGCTTTAACAGGCTCACTTGCGGGTCATTCAGCAAGCTCCACTTCAAGTGGCGCGACAGAAGCTGGCGCAGGAAGTACTTCGATGGGCTCAGCATCGACTTCGACAGGAAGTTTGTCATCGCGTGAGATAACGCTTTTGCAACCAGTAACTTATGAGGATGTTGCCTCAGTTGCCCGTTCAGTAAGATTGGGCAATATCGTTGTTTTATCTTTGCGCTCAACCGATGCTGCTCTTGCAAAGCGTGTACTGGACTTTTCCTTTGGTGTTGCTTCCGCGCTTGATGCACGAGTGGACTGCGTAGCAGATAAAACCTTTATTGTGATGCAGGGCGGAGATCTCTCGCTTGAAGAGCGTCATCGTCTGCAAAAGCAAGGTATTTTGTAAGGTAAAACTACTAAGAGCAGCTAAGGATTTGTCGCGATTATGATTTCGTATCTACTTGTTACTCTGGCTGATACCTATAGTTTGGTTATTTTCGTTTACGTAATGATGTCGTGGATTCCTTCGAATTCGGGCATCATTGGGGATTTACGTAATGTGCTTGGCAGAATATGTGATCCTTATTTGAATTTATTCCGACGTTTTATTCCCCCAATTGGAGGGATGATTGACATTAGCCCAATCCTCGCATTGCTTGTGCTACAGTTCGGGGTAAGGTTTATTGTCGCGTTGTTGTAGCAGCTGATACGAGACGAATGGTTTGTGGAACGTTTGATGAGTGCTGCTGGACAGGGAATGATTTGAGCTATCATAAGGGCAGCTCAAAAGTAGATAGATACTACGTAAGGGGTATTTCATGGCGATTACTTCCGCTGACATCCAAAATCAAAGCTTTAAGATTGAGCGTCGTGGATATGACGTTGACGAAGTGGATGTTTTCTTGGAGCGTGTAGCTTCTGAAATTGATGAGTTAAATGACGAAATTGCGCATTTGCGCGCCCAGGCATCAGAGGCTTCTTCTGCCGCTCGTACCGAGATTATCTCTCAACCAGAAGTTGATACGGCAAGCCAGGAAGAGCTGGCAGAAAAAGATGCCAAGATCGCAGAGCTCGAGGCTCGCTTGCGCGAGCGCAAGAGCGATGATAGTGCTATTGCTCAGGCATTGATTGTTGCTCAGCGTACCGCTGATGAAATTATTGCTAAGGCTAAGGGAGAGGCTGAGCAAACTCGTATTAACGCCGAAGAAGAGGGCAAGCGCATTCTTGATAAGGCTAATGCAGAAAAGCAGCGTGTCATCGATCACATTAACGAGTTGTCTGCAAGCCGCGAGCAGGTTCGTGAGCAGTATCAGGATATGCTCAAAGAATTCATTGGCTCTGCTACCCAGCGCCTTTCTGAAATTGGTGGCGAGGTAACTGCTGGCATTGAGCTTCCTGCAGAGTTACTTGAAACAACAAAGAGCGACGAAGACGAGAAGCCAGCTAAGCCTGTAAACACCTCTTCAAGCACTGGCTCTAAATGGGAGCCAGGTTCTCCTGTGGCAACGTATACCACTCCTACGGTAACGCCTGTAGTAAGCGCACCTGCAACACCTAAGCCTTCCGCTGCTTCTAAGGATTTCTCTGGCTATGGCGATGCCGATGACTCTTTCTCGTTTGACGATGTAGACTAGCTTTCGCTTGACGACGTAGCGCTCACTGTGGGCACATGTAGCGCCGCAAACACAGGTAGCACCGTCGTAAGCGCTTGCAGCGTCGCGAACATATGTAGTGCCGCGAGTGCATGTAGTCTCGCGAGCGCATTTATAAAATATCTTTCAAAAGGCTGCAATTACGCATTGCGGCCTTTTTGCTTACGGGTCTTTTGTGTCCTGCCCTCTGGTGCGAAGGAGTAGGTCTATAAGCCGGGTTCTGTAATCGGCAACCATTTATCTCGATTACATGTCACCATGCAACTCAAGCACGCAACCCGAACGCACGGAAAGGCGGCCGTATAGCGTTCCTATTTGCGCTTGCTTCAGATGGGGTTTACCAAGCTACGTCGTTGCCGACGCACTGGTGCGCTTTTACCGCACCGTTTCAGCTTTTCTCCCGCTGCCTTCGTTAATGACTAGCGCTTTTAAGAACTCAGAAGCATCTTGTAAGAAGTTTCAGAAGGTGCTAAGCATCTAGTTCATCAATGAGGGCAGCGGGGGAGTTTTCTTTTCTGTGGCACTGATCCGTCGGGTCGCCCCGCCCAGCTGTTAGCTGGCATCTTGCCTTTTGAAGCCCGGACTTTCCTCATGCATTGCACGCGGTTGCCCGACCCACTCCGAGAGGCTATTGTATCAGACTCGATTGCTCTTGATGTCAGCAGATGGCAGTATTTAGCAGTACTGCTAGACTATTAGACCAAAGCTCAATCGGAATAGTTATTTGGGACTCTATTATTGAGGAAAGAGAGCGCCATGAAGCGTTGTTTGCTGGTAGGTGCTGCCCCTTCAGAAGGGCAGGGTCTCGCTTTTGTTTTGGAAACGCAATCTTTTGATGCGGTATACGCAGTTGATGGGGGCTTTGCGCAGGTAACGGCGCGTGGCATTACTCCCGATGCGGTGTTTGGCGATTTTGATTCGCTTGGTGAAGTGCCTCATCATCCTGAGGTATACGAATACGATGCCTACAAAGACTTTACTGACATGGACCTTGCCATACATCACGCTATCGATGCGGGGTTTGACGAGCTTGTCGTTTGTAATGCTTTTGTCGGAAGGCTTGATCATACCATCGGTAATTTGCAGCTTTTGATTCAGGCGGCATCGCAGGGTGCTTGCATTTGGGGAATAGAAGAGGATGAAGCAATCGCTCCTCTTGTTGCTCCTGGCCCTTTTTCGTCGTTATCGTTCAAAGAGGGAGCTTATGGGGTGTGTTCGGTGTTATCTCACAGCGATGTTGCCTTAGGCGTGTCTGAAGAAGGCCTTGAATGGAATCTTGAAGATGCAACCTGTGTCAACCGCGCTTTATGGGGCGTTTCCAACGAGCTTAAAGGAAAGCCTGCCCGAATTAGCCTTAAGCAAGGATCTCTTTGGGTGACGTTTCCCCTGCAAGAACTATCTCGCGCATATTATGATGCACTGCCCAATGAATAAGGGTTTTCATTGAGTCAGATGCGTCTGAACTACAATTTTGTCACGCTTGCAGAAGTAGAAGGACTTTATCTCAAAAGGGCACTACAATCACTACAATACATACCACTACAATACCTATAAAAAGGGGAGCTAAATTTAGAAGTGAAAACAGAACTGCTAAATCTGGCTGAGAGGAAGCTTGGCTTCGACCCTCTGAACCTGATATGGATAATTCCAGCGAAGGGAGCACATCTATGACGCAGATCGATGCAGCGCGCGCAGGTATTTGTACGCCGGAAATGAAGGCGGTAGCTGCTAAAGAATATAAAACACCCGAAGAAATTCGCGATGCCGTCGCGAAGGGCACAATCGCAATACCTGCAAATATCAATCACACTACGCTTGATCCTGAGGGAGTGGGCGAGGGCCTGCGAACGAAGGTAAATGTAAACTTGGGCATTTCGGGCGACTTAATGGACGAGGAAATGGAGTTCGAAAAAGCTCGCATTGCCATCGAGCTCGGTGCCGAAGGAATTATGGATCTGAGCAATCACGGTAAGACTCGCGAGTTTCGCCGCAAGCTGATCGCCATGTCTCCGGCTATGATCGGCACGGTGCCAATGTATGACGCCATTGGATATTTGGAAAAACCACTGATTGGAATTACTGCGCAAGATTTTTTGGACGTCATTCGCGCTCATGCTGAAGATGGCGTTGACTTTGTGACGGTGCACGCAGGAATGAATCGTCGCGTTATCGAGTCGTTTAAAGAAACGGGTCGTCTGATGAATATCGTTTCACGTGGCGGGTCGCTTATCTTTGCTTGGATGGAAGCAACAGGAAACGAAAATCCCTTCTATGAACATTATGATGAGGTTCTCGAAATCCTTCATGAATATGACGTCACCATCAGTATTGGCGATGCTATGCGTCCAGGCTGCACGTATGATGCAAGCGATGCGGGTCAAATTGCAGAATTGATCGAAATAGGCAAATTAACCAAGCGCGCATGGGATGCCGGTGTTCAAGTAATGGTTGAAGGGCCTGGTCATATGGCGCTTGATGAAATCGCGGCTAATATGAAGATGGAAAAAAGACTGTGCCACAATGCGCCTTTTTATGTTTTGGGGCCTTTGGTAACTGATATTGCTCCTGGGTATGATCACATTACCGCGGCAATCGGTGGAGCCGTTGCGGCTTCAAGCGGTGCGGACTTTTTGTGCTATGTTACGCCTGCAGAGCATCTACGCTTGCCTGACGCCAACGATGTTCGCGAAGGCTTAGTTGCAACGAAAATCGCAGCTCACGCGGCAGATATCGCGAAGGGAATTCCTCATGCGCGTGACGTTGACAACCGCATGAGCGATGCGCGAAGGCGTGTCGACTGGGAAGAAATGTTCTCGCTCGCTCTTGATCCCGAAAAGCCTAGAAAGTATTTCGAAAGTGCTCCTCCGTCCAACGAGGGAACCTGCACGATGTGTGGAAAAATGTGCGCAGTGCGTACGGTAAATACCATCATGGACGGTCTGGTTATTGACTTAGGCAACGAAATGGAAGAAGCACCCTCTGATAAGGATGAATAGGCCCGCAAAACCCGAAGACAGCGAAGGTCGAATGCAGAGGCGCGAGCAAAGCAAAGGCCATAGACAGAGGCGCGAATAAAATATAAAGCAAAAGGCGAAGGTGAGAAATCAATGATTCCTTGTGCATTAAGTATTGCCGGATCCGATTCAAGTGGCGGAGCAGGAATCCAGGCAGACATAAAAACTATGGAAGCGCTCGGGGTATATGCCGAAACAGTTATCACGGCACTTACCGCGCAAAACACCCAAGGCGTACAGGGGATTTTACCCGTTGATGACGCCTTTATCTCTCAGCAGATCGAAAGCGTTTTTTCAGATATACGACCCGATGCGGTGAAAATCGGCATGCTTCCTAATGCCGATGCCGTGCATGCAGTAGCGCGCGGTTTGCGTGCATGGGAAGCTTCGCATGTTGTACTCGATCCTGTTATGGTGGCAACCACGGGTGCTTCGCTTTCCGAGGATGCTGCAGTGCAGGCACTTAAAGAAGAGCTGATTCCTCTTGCTGAAGTAATTACTCCCAATATCCCTGAAGCGCAGGTACTTTCCGGAGTTTCTATCAAGACAAAAGACGACATGGTTACGGCAGGTATTATCCTTTGCCGAAAAGGGGCGCATGCGGTTTTAGTGAAGGGTGGGCATTTTACTGGCTGTGCCGATGATGTGCTTGTGATGAGTGAAGATGATGTGACATGGTTTGATGAAAAGCACGTCAAAACCCAAAACACCCACGGTACGGGTTGTACGCTCTCATCAGCTATTGCATCCTATCTTGCTAAAGGAATGCCGCTTTCAAAGGCGGTAGAACGAGCAAAGCGCTATTTAACGGGAGCCCTTATTCATGATCTTGAATTAGGTAAGGGATATGGCCCGGTAAATCATATGTGGGCATACGGCGGCTAAGCTAGTATGCAGCGGGGCGTTTTCGGCATACGGCAGCTAAGCTGTCATACGGCGGGACATACGGCGGCTAAGCTTGCAGACGGAATTCGGCATACGGCGTTAAGCGGACGTATGTTAACTTAAGTGAGTTACGGCGGCTAAAGCACCAGCGCTGAGAGCTTCTTTACGTAGGTAAGAAGAGTTTCACGATCCGGCTCGAGATCCTCTCGCGCCACCGCAGCAAAGGCTTCGCTTAGCAGTAGGCCAATTTGAGGACCCTCAGGGATCCCAAGGGCGATTAAATCAGCTCCGTTGATCGGCAAATCGTGCACCGATAAACAAGCTCCCTCTGCCTGCATCTCTTCAAAAATATGCTCAACCTCATCAATGGTTTTAACTCGTTTGTGGCTGAAAGCTGCCTGGCCAAGTGCGTCTCCACGCATGAGATCACACATAACATGGAAAAGGTCAGCATTTTCTTCAAGCTTTGCGAAAAGAATGCGCACATCTTGGCGAGTTGGCTTGGGGTGGTCATCGTGATAGCGCACTAAAAGCTCCAGATCATGAAGACGTTTGCGACTAAAGCGGAGACGTTTTGCCGCCTTGCGCAGATGATCGATGCTTGCCAGGGGGTGCCCCGGCATATGACCAACACCGTTTTTGTCACGGAAGAACGTATCGGGTTTTCCCGCATCATGGAAAAGTGCCGCCCAACGTACAAGTGGTTTTTGAGGAGTATTTTCTACAACGTAGGCGGTGTGCTCAAGAACATCATAAATGTGCCAACGACTGTGCTGATCAAAGCCCTTCATAACGTGAAGCTGAGGAATTATTACGCTTAGCACATCAGCATACGTCAATAAAACCGGTCGAATGTTTTTTCCGCAAAGCATTTTTTCAAGCTCAACCGAAAGACGCTCGCCCGCAACGTGAGATAGCGTAGAAGCCTGTTCGAACAGCGCATTTCCGGTGTCTATTGCAAGGGAAAAAGAAAGTTGCGAAGCGAAACGTAGGGCACGCACAATACGAAGAGCGTCTTCCTGGAAACGCTGGGTAGGGTTGCCAACGCAGCGAATGATTCGATGATGTAAATCGGCTTGTCCTTCATAAGGATCAACAAGTCCTCGCGTAGGATGAAAAGCCATGGCGTTGATAGTGAAATCGCGTCGCGCCAGATCTTCGGTTATGGAAGAAACGAATGCCACAGCATTCGGATGGCGATGATCGGCATATTCCATTTCGCGTCGAAACGTGGTGATTTCAAGAGGATAGCTCTGGTTGATTACCGTGATGGTGCCATGCTTGGTACCTGTTTCAATGACACGCCAACCGTGATCAAGAGCTATTTTTTTAACTGCTTCCCACCGCGCGTTGGTGGCAATATCGGCATCGTGAGGCTTAACACCGCGAAGGGCATCACGCACAAAGCCTCCGACGATCCATGCCTCGTAACCTTGTTCTTCAATAGAGGCTAATACCTCAAGGAGAGGCGTTGGCAGAGAGGAGAGAAGAGGATACGCGGTACTATGTAGTGCGTTTTCGTAAGACACAGACAATCCCCTCCTTATGGTGAAACTCTAGTATAAAACATACCTGGTTTTATATAAAAACATACTTGGTTGCGCATATGATTTGCATTTGCGCTTCTTTTAAGATTTATGTGAGATTCGTTGTGTAGAATCAAGAAGAGAATGGCGTGCTTGAGCGGTCTTTTAAGCGGGGTTTGAAAAGCTTCTTGAAAAGATCAGGCAGCTTTCCGAGAAGATGGTGGAGTATCTTCTTAAAGAGATCGAGTAGCTTTCCGAAAAGATGGCGGAGCATCTTTTCAAAGAGGTGATTGAACATCCTCCAGGTGGAATGGTTGAATGTTCTTGACTGAATGTCCTTAATGGCTGAATGTTCTTAATGACTGAATGCTCTTAAAAGGACGATTTATCAGGTACGCAGTAAAAAAGAGAGCCATCCCAAAAGGATGCTTAAAATTGCTTGGATAAAGCAGGATATAAAGGGGATTTTCATGATTGATGAAATCCATATTTGCGATGTCGCCCTTATCCACGAAGCACACTTTGCGCCCAGCGAAGGACTTACGGTTATAACGGGAGAAACAGGTACGGGCAAAACCGCCTTGCTTAATGCTCTTAAGCTTCTTGTGGGGGAACGATCTGATGCAAGTCTTGTTCGCGAAGGCTGCGATGAACTTCGCGTTGAAGGACGTTTTTTCTTCGACGGGGAAGATGATGGCGTGGTGGCAACACGACGCGTGGGAATGCAGGGTCGATCGCGAGTGAGCATTGATGGGTCTTTGGCTTCGGTAAAAGAACTGGCAGCTCGCATTGGAACCCATGTTGATCTGTGCGGGCAGCACGAGCATCAGCATTTGCTGTCTTCGGCCTATCAGCGCAAGTTGCTTGATGCGTGGGCAGGCGATAAGGTTTTGCCTTTTTTGAAAACGTATCAATCCTGTTTTTCTGCGACGGAGGCGGCCCAGGCGGAATTGAAGCGACTTCTTGACCTTGAATCCGCTGATAGTGTAGAACTTGACCGTGCGCGATTTGCGCTTGAACAGATTAACGCCGTGGATCCCCAGGAAGGCGAATATGAAGATTTGCAGGCGCTTTTGCCTCGTTTGGAGCATGCTGAAATGTTACTGAGCGAATCAGCTGCCGCCCAGTCTTCCATCAGTGGTTCAGGGGGAGCGCTTGAAAAGCTTGATGAAGCCCTTTCGGCTCTAGAACGAATTGCCTCAGTTGATGCAAGCATTGAAGAGCAAACAGCACTTGTTCGAGAGGCCTATTTTAATCTTGAAGAAGTAGGGCGCAGCATGGCCACCTATCGCGATCAGGTGGATTATTCTGCCGACGAGCTGGAAGAAGCTCAAAATCGCATGGCAGCATTGCAGGGGCTTATGCGCGGATTTGGTCCTCGTATGGAAGAGGTGTTTGAGCATCGCGCCCAATATGAAGAACGACTTGCAGAATACGAGGGTAGAGATGAGCTGATTGCGCAGGCGCGTACTCGTCTTGACGAAGCTGAAGCGGCGCTGCAAAAGGCTGCCGATGATCTGAAAAGAGCGCGTGCTGGGGTGATCCCTAAGTTTTTGGCACAGGTGCAAGTGCAAATGGCTCGTTTGGAGATGGGATCGGCAAAGCTTGAAGCTCCTTTGGTTGATCTCGAGCGAGATCAGTGGGATACGTGGGGTCCTCATACGTGTGAATTTTTGTATGCCGCAGGTGAGGGTATGAAGCCCCAACGTTTGCAAAAAATTGCTTCCGGTGGCGAAATGAGCCGTATAATGCTTGCGCTTAAGGTGGTATTGGGATCAAATGATGCGGTCGATACGCTTGTGTTTGACGAGATAGATGCAGGCGTGGGCGGTTCAACGGCGCGTTCTCTTGCAGAAGTATTGCTCGATCTTTCGAAAACGCATCAGGTGATTGTGGTTACTCACCTTCCGCAGGTTGCGGTATGCGGGGATGTTCATTATGTGGTAACCAAACAGGGTAAGGACCACCCCGAGACTAACCTTTCAAAGCTTTTGGGCGATGAGCGCGTCGAAGAAATTGCGCGCATGCTTTCAGGAGAAGTAAATGAAGTTTCTCTGGCTCACGCACGCGAATTGCTTGAAGAAAGAAAACCTGCTGGGAATTAATGCGGCGCGTCAGCGGCGCTAATTAGCGCGTGCGAGCTGTGAACTAACGTGCGAGCTGCGAGGCAACACCACTAGCTTATACAGCAGAGCAATACTAAAACTAATAGAAAGATTTCAGCTATGACTCAAAACCCCAAACTGGTAATGGGCTGCCACCTTTCTTCGGCGGGCGGATACGATGCTATGGCAAAAACTGCGCAAAGCATTGGTGCTCACACCTTTGCGTTTTTTACCCGAAATCCTCGTGGCGGAAAAGCAAAGCCAATTGACTCTGCCGATATTGAAGCGTTTCAGCAATCTGCACGTCAGGCAGGCATTTCTCGTATTGTGGCGCACGGATCATATACGGTAAATCCCTGTTCTGCTAAAGAACATGTGCGCGAATTTGCCTTCCAAGCACTCGCAGAAGATTTAGAGCGTATGGAATACACGCCGCACCAGTTGTTCAATATCCATCCTGGTTCCCATGTGGGACAGGGTGTAGAGACAGGCATCGATCAAATCGCCGAAGTTTTAAATGCGGTTCTCAAAAAAGAGCAAACCACGACACTTTTACTAGAAACAATGGCAGGTAAGGGCAGTGAAGTGGGGTCTACCTTTGAAGAATTGGCCGCCATTATCGATAAGGTGCAGCTTTCTGAAAAGGTTGGTGTTTGTCTGGACACCTGTCATGTATGGGATGCAGGCTACGATATCGTCAATGACCTAGAAGGGGTTCTTGATCACTTTGATTCTGTGATTGGTCTTAAGAGGCTTTGCGCGTTGCATATCAACGATTCTTTGAACCCTAAAGGATCGCATAAAGACCGCCACGCACGTATTGGTGAAGGCGAAATTGGGTCCGATGCGCTTGTTCGGGTAGTAACGCATCCGAAACTGCAAGGTTTGCCCTGCATTTTAGAAACACCCAATGAATTACCGGGATATAAAAAAGAGATTGCCTTTTTCTATGCTTGCGCATGCGAATCTGTTTGAGTACTATGGTTTTGTCTTATTCAATCCCCCTTTTACAACAGCTGTTTCATTGGGTGCCTAGCTTTATGGGCGAGCTGTGTGTTGAAGTCTGATTTAGGAGGACTCCCGTGAAATTCTTTCTCGATACCGCTGATCTCGATGAGATCAAAGAGGCGGCAAGTTGGGGTGCGCTTGCGGGCGTAACAACTAATCCTACGCTGTATTCTCGTATTGGCGGTAAGCTTGCCGATTTCCACGATCATATTGCACGTATTTGCGAGATTGTGGATGGTCCTGTTTCTGCAGAATCAGTTGCAATGACGCGTGATGAAATCATCAAAGATGGTCGCGAACTTGCAGCGATTGCACCTAATGTTGTTGTTAAAGTGCCCACTATGATCGAAGGCCTTGCTGCTACTAAGGTGTTGGCATCTGAAGGCATTCCGGTAAATATGACTTTATGCTTTACCGTTCCTCAGGCCATCATGGCAGCTCGTGCGGGTGCTCGCTATGTAAGCCCCTTCATTGGTCGTTTTGACGACATTTCCGAAGATGGCCTTGATCAGGTTGCCAATATCGTTGCCGCGCTTGGCAATTATGACTTTACTGAAAACACTGTAAACGGCGAAAAGATTGAAGTAATTGCTGCGTCTATCCGTAGCGCGAACCATGTTGCTCAGGCTGCGTTGATGGGTGCAGATATCGCAACGGTTCCCTTTAATGTACTGAAAAAATGCATCGAACATCCTTTAACGGATCGCGGTCTTGATGCATTCCTTAAGGATTGGGAGAAAGTTCAGAACGCATGAGTGATTCCGTAACTGAAGAATCAGTAACCGAAGAAGTAAAACCAAAACGTACCTACCGTCGTCGCACCACCAAAGCGGCGACGGAGGGCGCTTCACCTGAAGCGGTAGCATCTGAGAATACCGAAGATGCAAAATCCCAGGAGGAGCCTAAGAAAAAACGAGCTACTCGTACTCGAAAAACCACGAGCAAAAAAGCGACAGAAAAAGCACCACAGGATGCTGAAGTATCAGAAACTTCCCCTGAAGGCTTATCGGATTCATCTTCTCGTACAAACAACGATTCAACCTCAGAAGCTTCCAGCCAAGCTGCAGAAAAAGCAGATAAGGGCACTACTGAAGAAGCTCAAGGCGAAAAACCTGTTCGTAAAAGAAGAACCACTCGCAAAACGAAAACTGTAGAAGATGCATCTGCTGGCGATGTGCAAGCATCGGCGGATACTTCTACTGCTGAGGGCGAGGATGCATCATCTGTAAGTGCTGGACAGGCAACGCAGTCAAGCGATACTTCATCTGGTCACGAGAAACAGGATGGCGGATCAGCTTCACACGAAGATACGCACACCTCTTCGCGCAAGCAGCGCAATTATTCTAAGAACAATCATCAGAAAAATGCTTCTCAGCAAAAAGGCGGTCATTTCCGTTCCCGTCGTTCTCATCAGCAAAACAGGCGTGAGCCAGTTGTTCCTCAAACCTCTAAAGACGATCTCGCAAAGCTCAAAGTAGCAGAGCTGCGCGCACGTGCAGATGAACTTGAGGTTGATCATAAGGGTCTGAAGAAAGCCGAACTGGTTGAGGCAGTTTTTGCGGCAAGCATCAAAGCGGAAGGCTTTGTTGAGGCTGCGGGCATTTTGGATGTTCTTTCCGATGGCTATGGCTTCTTGCGTACGCATGGTTATCTCCCCAGTGAAGACGACGTGTATGTGGGTATGGCAACTATTCGCCGCAATGGTTTGCGCAAGGGCGATTATGTGACTGGCCAAACGCGTCCTGCTCGTCCCAATGAAAAATATGCCGCATTGCAGCGCGTTGATACGGTAAACGGCATTGCATTTGAGGAGCTGGGCAAGCGCGTTCGCTTTGCCGATTTAACTCCCGTATTCCCTGATGAACGTCTTGTTTTGGAACATGGTAAGTCTTCGATTACCGCTCGCGTGATTGACCTGTGTGCCCCTATTGGCAAAGGCCAGCGTGGCTTGATTGTTTCTCCTCCAAAAGCTGGTAAAACCACTATTTTGAAAGACATTGCAGCTTCTATTGCTGCTAACAATCCTGAAGTTCACCTGATGTGCCTTTTGGTAGACGAACGTCCTGAAGAAGTTACCGATATGGAGCGTTCTATTCATGGCGAAGTAATTTCATCTACTTTCGATATGCCAAGCGAAAATCATATTGCTGTTTCCGAGTTGGTAATTGAGCGCGCAAAGCGTCTGGTGGAAAACGGTCAGGATGTAGTAATTCTGCTTGACTCGCTTACGCGTCTTGCTCGTGCATATAACTTGGCTCAGCCTGCATCAGGTCGCATTTTGTCGGGCGGTGTTGATTCCACCGCGCTGTATCCTCCTAAGAAGTTTTTGGGTGCTGCTCGAAACATTGAAGGCGGTGGCAGCTTAACCATTTTGGCCTCTGCCCTTATCGAAACCGGATCCAAGATGGACGAGGTTATCTTTGAAGAATTCAAGGGTACCGGCAATATGGAAGTAAAGCTTGATCGTCAGTTGGCTGACAGGCGCATTTTCCCTGCAATTGATCCCGTTGCTTCAGGTACACGTCGTGAAGACTTGCTTATTGATCCTCAGGAGGCTCCTCTTATTTGGGCTGTTCGTCGTATTTTGGCTAACCGCAACAATACCGAACGTGCGATGGAGTCTTTGGTGAAGGCCCTGCAGCAAACAAACAACAACCAAGAATTCTTGATCCGTGCCGCTAAAAAGGCACAAGGTCATCACTTTGAAGAGGGAAATATCGAATTCTAAGTTAAGTTTTGTATGTACTATGGGCTGTGTAGGCGATTGGCTACATCTTTTCTTATAATGCAAAGAGTGCAAGTGTTTCGAACCTCGTCGCAAGGCGGGGTTCTTGACTTGACTTAGACTTTTATTTGTATGAGGGGGAGCTATGCCTCAAGAGCCAAATGAGCCTCAAGCTAAATCACAAACACCAAAATCACCTGTAGAACCATCGATGCCTGCACCTGGCAAAGATAATTCTCAGTCTTGCCAGTCCGAACAGCCAATGCCTTCTCAATACCAGGCACCAAACTATCAGGCACCGGGCTATCAGAATGCGGGTTATCAGGCAGCACCAAATTATCAGTCTGCAGCAAACTATCAGCAACCTGCACCAAATGCACCTGCATTTAACTATCAGGCGGCATCTGGTTATCAAACTGCGTCGGACTATCAAGCCGCACCGGGTGTACCTGGTGCTTCTGCACCAGGCTATCAGGCAGCACCAGGTTATCAGGCCACGCCAGGCGCACCAAGTGCTCCCTTCCAGGGATATTCGCAAGGGGCAGGTCAGGCTCAGTCGGGATTCGCTGCTGCAAAGCCAAAGTCTCACGCATGGATTGTGGGCATTGTTATTGTGGTGGCGCTTTGCTTGGTTACGATGTTTGGCATGTGGTCGTGCTCTAATGTTTTTTCGTCGGCAGGGGCAAGTGTTTCAAATGATGCTGATTTGCTTACTTCCGATACGGTGGCAATCATCAATATCGATGGAACAATTCAGTATGACGGCACAACATCAAGTCCTGAAGGACTGAAAGAGCAACTTGATGTGGCAGCTAGCAATTCCCATATTAAAGCGGTGGTGTTGCGCGTTAATTCAGGTGGCGGCACCGCAACTGCCGGAGAAGAAATGACCGAGTACATTCGCGACTTTAAGGAAAGGACCGGAAAACCGGTAGTAGTTTCCAGCGCGGCAACCAATGCGAGTGCTGCCTATGAAATTTCAAGTCAGGCAGACTATATTTATGTGGGTAAAACCACTGCAATTGGCGCAATTGGTACGGCAATGCAATTCATGGACTATTCGGGTCTTATGGAAATGCTTGGCATTACCACTGAAGATATTACGTCTTCAGAAAGCAAGGATTCCACGTACGGTACCCGCGCACTGACTGATGAAGAGCGTGCGTACTATCAAGCACAGATTGACCAGATCAATCAGACCTTTATCGACAATGTTGCTCAGGGGAGAAACATGAGCGTCGATGAGGTTCGCACACTTGCTACAGGTCTTACCTTTACCGGACTTGATGCGGTCGAAAATGGCTTAGCAGATGAAGTGGGTACCCAGGAAGATGCCGTAGCGAAGGCTGCGTCATTGGCGGGATGTTCAACTACCGCAACGGTTGTGTTGGACAGCTCTTCTTCTGATGACTTGGATCTTCTGCTAGATTTAATGTCAAAGACTAATACCCAAACTACCGAAGAACTTGCTCAGGCTCTAAAGGGGCTTGAGGCAAATGGTTCTTTAAAATAATTCAAAATAAGTAAGGCGGAATAAAACTACGATGGCAGATAATAAAGCATCAAAATCTCACGACATGCCACCTATTGTGTGGCCTAAACGAGCAGTGGTTACGGCGGGAATGCCCTATGGTAACAAGGCTCTTCATTTTGGTCATGTAGGTGGTGTTTTTGTTCCTGCGGATTGCTACGCGCGGTTCTTGCGCGATCGTATCGGCAAGGAAAACGTTGTTTTTGTATCTGGTACGGACTGTTTTGGTTCTCCCATTGAAGAGGGCTATCGCAAAGAGGTTGAAGCGGGCAGCTTTGAGGGCACCATTGAAGATTACGTCCGTCGTAATCATGATGCACAAAAAGCTACTCTGGATGCTTATGATATTAGCCTTGATGTGTATGAAGGCAGTGGGTTGGGGCACTGTGGTGAAGTACATCGCAGCGTAACGAACGATTTTGTGCAGCGCCTCTATGACAAGGGGTACTTACATCTCGAAAGTACCTTGCAGTTCTATGATGCCAAAGAAGGCATGTTCTTAAATGGCCGTCAGGTGGTGGGGCATTGTCCCGTACAGGGTTGTAAAAGCGAAAAAGCCTACGCCGATGAATGCGATTTGGGACACCAGTACGATCCAGTTGATTTGATCAATCCTATTTCTTCAGTTTCTGGCACCGTGCCTGAGATGCGAGAGGTGAAAAACTGGTATTTCGATTTGCCAGGTTTTGCTAACGTGGTGCGCGACTATGTGGCGCAAATGGAAAACGATCCGCAGATTCGCCCTGTGGTAACTAAAACTATCAAGGAATTTTTGGTTCCTCCTATTATCTATATCAAGGTGGAACTCTATGATGCGTACAAGGAAATTGCCGGCAAGCTGCCAGAGCATACTTATCGTGATGCAGAAAAAGGCAAGCAGAGTTTTGAAATCGAATTCAAGACAATTGGCGATCGTGATGTTGCCCGTACGGTCTTAACGGAGTCGGGTATTCGCTTTAGAACAGGTAAAGCACTGGTTCCGTTCCGTATTTCAGGAAATGTGGAATGGGGTGTTCCGGTGCCTGAGATTGAAGGAGCAAAGGGCCTTACGGCATGGTGCTGGCCTGAGAGCTTGTGGGCTCCTATTTCCTTTACGATGGCACGCAACGATAATCGCGGTCTTGCGCGAACCGAATGGCGCAATTTCTGGTGTGATAAAGAATCATGTGTGTATCAGTTTATTGGCCAGGATAATCTGTATTTTTATGGCGTTGCGCAGCCAGCGTTGTTTGCGGCAATGCAAAATTCGGATACCCCCGCAGCCAATGCGCCTCAAGGTGAGCTGCAGCAGACTAAGCTTATTGCGAATCACCATATTCTGTTTGGCAACAAGAAGGCATCTTCATCAAGCGATGTTAAACCGCCTACGGCTGATGAGCTTTTGAAGTACTACACCTCCGAACAGCTGCGTGCACATTTCTTGGCACTGGCGCTTGATCAGCGCTCGGTTGGTTTTAAGCCAAAGGTTTTTGATCCTGATCCTGCAAAGCGTGAGGATCCTCGTGTGGCTGATCCTGCTTTAAAGGAAGGCGCTTTGCTTACCAAGGTGTTCAATCGTTTGGCAAGAAGCTGTTTTTATGAAGCGCAGAAGAATTTCGAGGGCTATATGCCCTTAGGTTCAATTTCTACTGAGGTACTTAAGCGTGCAAAGAAAACCATGCTGTCTTACGAGGACTGCATGTATCGCGTTGATTTGCACTCGGTAATGGCGCTGATGGATGAATTTATTCGCTACGCCAACAAGTATTGGTCAAGCGGTATTCGCAGCGCAGAAAACGAGGAGTTGGAAACGCAAGAGCGCGAACAGCTGCGTCGTCAGGTTTTAATTGACTCATTTTTCCTGTTGCGTATTGCAACGCTGTTGATGCATCCGGTTGTGCCACGCGGTACCGAAAAAATATGTGATTACTTAAATTTCGAGTTTGATGACTTCTTCAGCTGGAATTACGACTTTGACAGTATGGAAGAGCTGTGCAGTGCAAACGAGCTTGATGATGGTCGTCATCGTGTCTGCGAGCTGCCTCCGCGAACAGACTTCTTTAAGTTTCATGAATCGCAGTTAAAGAAATAAATACTCAAGAGGTTGGTGTATGCAGGCTGACACTCTAGGGAAATGAATCTAAACGAACCAGCCAAATGGATTTGTTAAGGGATCTTGGTTTGTGTTGGGTGGTTTTGTTTTCTGCTAAGGGGCTGGGTAGCTAAAAGCTATTCCAAGCCCCTTGTTTTTTGCCGTCGTGTCTTTGGTTTGCTTTTGTAGATTTGCGCATTAGATGGACAGTGTCTTATTTCGGGCTACGCAGCCTTTAGCGTTTTCTTGGAAAGCTTGAAGGGTTTACGAGAATCTGGGGGCTACATTGTAGCGTGCGGGCAAAGTTTCTTTGAAGAAGAAGTACAAAATGGGATCAAGTCTGTTTCCTGGAATAGCTAATTTTCCTGGGAAAGATACTTTTCCGGGAGGTAAAAATGGGGAATAAAGAACTTTTAGTATATATAGCTGGCACATACGCAGGAAAATTAAAAGAAAAAGATTCTGGTAGGCTTACTTTAAACAAGTTAAAAGCACTATAAAGTTGGATTTAAGGTGTCACCTTCATTCTTGGAAAATAACCATGACCAGGTAAAAGAATGGAAGGTGAAACAGTTGACAAGCTTAGATCATAGTTACGTAACCAACGATGGATCGACGGTATATGGATATGCGCGAGTATCTGCTAAAGATCAAAACCTTGATAGGCAGCTGCGCGCATTAATTCAGTTTCCGGTGGATCCTCGTTTTATTTATTCCGATAAGGCAAGCGGAAAGAATTTTGATAGACCCTACTATAAAAAGTTGTTGTGTCGGCTCAAAGCGAATGACGTGTTAGTCGTTAAGAGCATCGATAGGCTAGGGCGCAACTATGATGAAATTCTTGATCAGTGGCGCATTATCACGAAAGAAAAGCATGCCCATGTGGTGGTGTTGGATATTCCGCTTCTTGACACACGCAGCACCACTAATGGCATAACGGGAGTCTTTATTGCTGATGTGATGTTGCAGCTTTTGAGTTATGTCGCTCAGATAGAGCGAGAAAACATACACCAGCGTCAAGCAGAAGGCATTGCAGCTGCAAAAGCGCGCGGCGTACGTTTTGGGCGACCGGCTATTGAGCGCCCTGATAATTTTGAGTCAGTTGCCTGCGCTTATAGAGCAGGATCTATCAAGCGATCGCAGGCTGCCCAGCTGTTACAGGTTAGTGTACGAACCTTTGATAAATGGGTAAAAGAACACGATGAACGTGTTTTAGATAAGGTTCGCTATTGAATGGTTCATTAGAAGCATTGTTTATTACAAAAACGTAGACTTTTCTGCATGCCGATTGGAAAATGTTCACGCTGTAAAAAACAGCAGTTCGAATACGTAAAAGCGCTTTCAAGCGTTACTTTTTTCGCAGGAAAAAAGGTGCGTTAAAAAGTCTACGTTTTTGCGCGGAATCTGATGGTTTTGTCGGCAAAGACGCTCGCTTCTACGAATTCGGATGTACAAACTTTGCAAGAAGGAAACGTAACAGCGAGTAGCATGCTGAAGAATTGTGTTGAACAAAAGGGTGGGTCCGAAGGGACTTTTCCCGCAAAGCCAAACCCTCTTCGTTGGTATGCCATTCATGTGTCTGAGGGCGCAGAAGATATAACGGCGCAAAAGTGCCGCAAGCTGATAGATAAAAGCTTGTTGGAAGATTGTTTTGTGCCTAAGTGCGAAAAGTACTTTAAGCGTCAAGGATCATGGCAGCTTATTACGTTGCCTTTGTTCGGGGAATACTTCTTTGTTGCAACGCGCAATGTACGTGCGCTTTCTCAAGAGCTTGCAAAGCTTTCGGTAGCTACTTCTTTTGCAGGAAGAAACGGACTTGATGTCAATCCGTTGTCAAGCGAGGTACAAACCTGGTTTGAGTCGGTGTTAGACGGGGGGTACGTTCTTCGCGCAAGTGAAGGGGTCATTGAAGGTGGCGCTTTGAGGGTAGTGCGTGGTCCGTTGTGCGGACAAGAAGGTAAAGTGCGCAAAATCAATCGCCATAAACGATTGGCGTATGTGGGCTTAGAAGAAGGCAGTAATGCCTTCTTATTGCGTGCAGCATTAAATGTTCCCGAGAAAAAGTAAGTGCAACATATCTTAATAAGCGCAGGTGGTGCCTTTGGCGGACCAAGCGGAATTAAGGGAATGAATACTTCTTGGTTGGCAGGATCAATGCAGTTCCTGGGGCGAAGCTATGGTAATAGTACTTTGCGGCAGGGCTGTAAGGTAAGCAATAGGTAGCAGTTGTGTGGTACGTAATTCAGGTATTTTCTGGTAAAGAAAACGAAGTATGTGAATTAATTAAACATCATGCAGGAGATGCAGTAACCGATGAGGGAAAACGCATCTTAAAAGAATGCTTTGTGCCGCGTTATCAGGTGGAGCGCAAGTTTCATGGGCGATACAAAACCCTTACCCGTAATTTATTTCCGGGATATGTGATTGCGGTAACAAGCTATATCGAAAAGCTCAATCAAATTCTTTATAAGGTACCTCTGTTTACGAAGGTTTTGGGATCTGATCAGGTATTTATTCCCTTGGAACGAACCGAAATGGCGTTCATCAATTCTTTTACCACAGAAAAACATCGCGTAATTCGTATGTCTAAAGCGGTGAAAGAGGGTGATCGCATCCGCGTGGTTGAAGGGCCTATGGTTGGTTGCGAAGGTTGGATAACCGAAATTAACCGACGAAAAGGCACGGCACGTATTGAGACTAACGCGTTTGGACGGACGCTCAATATAACCATTGGGTTATCAGTAGTGAATTCGTTAAGTTCGGAATCAGAATAATTCTTTTTGAACAGTCAGTCACAACAATCGAATAATACGACGGTTTTTAATAATTCAAATACGTCAGAACGAACAGCTCCTAGTTTTAGTGCGGATGAAGTGAACAGCGACGGCTATAACTTGGAGTTGAACCCGTATGGTTTAGCGGAGGATTCAGTCGAGCGCATTAAAGGACGTTATGCCTATCGTTTCTTTAAAAGACTGTTTGATCTTGTATTTTCCGCGATTGTGATCGTTACGCTGTTCATCCCTTCAATTTTTCTGTGTATTGCAATTCGAATTGAAAGCCCTGGCTCCCCTATATATGTACAAAGAAGAGTGGGAAGAATTGGCGCACATGGGGAAATTGAAACATTTCCTATGTTGAAGTTTCGCAGTATGTATAAAGATGCTGACAAACGCTTAGAGGAGATAAAACATCTAAATGAGGCTGATGGACCTCTATTTAAGATGAAGGATGACCCTCGAGTAACAAAGATCGGTAAGTTTATTCGCAAACATTCTTTGGATGAATTACCTCAATTTGTTAATTGCTTTTTAGGTCAGCTGTCTACAGTTGGCCCGCGTCCTCCATTGCCCAATGAGGTAGCCGAATACGATGCCAAAGCAATGAGACGCTTAAGTGTCAAACCGGGTATTACAGGATTTTGGCAGGTTCGAGGAAGAAGTGACCTTTCGTTTGATGAGATGGTTGAGCTAGATCTTCTCTATATCAAAGAACGCTCTATTAAAACAGATATTTGGCTTATTGGTAAGACCGTCTCCGTTGTCTTTGAAGGCGACGGAGCATATTGAGAAACCCTATTAGTCTAAAATGGAAAATACCAAAGAATTAACTGCTCAAGAGAATTTTTTACGGCAAAGCTTAAATGATGCCTGGAATGACTTCGAATTATCTATCAAAGACAGTGCTAGTGCGCTTTGGGATTGGGTTGTTGTAACTGCATCAAATGAAAGACAAGCGGCTGTTTTTGAAAAAGAAATCGAAAGACGACTTGAGGAAAAACGTATCCCTTCTGGATGTCGTTATTTAGTTGTTCCTGATACTGATGGAAAAAGAATTGGGTCTGGCGGCGCGTCGCTAAATGCGTTTGCGAATATAGCTCGGGAGATCGGACTTGACCAAGTTTCTAATCAGAAAATCTTAATGATACATTCAGGAGGAGATAGTAAGCGCATTCCGCAATATTCGGCTAAAGGAAAGTTGTTCGCTCCCGTGCCTCGGGAATTGCCTAACGGGTTTCGCTCTACGATTTTCGATGAGTTATTAGTTTCTGTTGCTGGAGTACCTGGAAGAATACAGACAGGTACTTTAATGCTTCCCAGTGATACGGTTTTAGTTTTTAATCCTTTGCAGCTTGATTTGTCTGATGAAGCTGCAGGGCTTTCAATGAAGGCCTCAGTATTTGAAGGAACAGAGCATGGAGTTTTTCTCGAAGGGAACAAGGGAAAAGTTGCTTCATTTATGCATAAGCTATCAGAACGTGAGCTATATAGTTCTGGCGCAGTTGATGATTATGGGAAAGTCGATATAGACACTGGATGTATTTGGTTGGGCAAGTCAGTTATTGCTGCTTTGCTTGGTTTGGTATCTACAGACGGTCAGATTGATAGCAGTAAGTTAAATACTTTTGTAAATCCAGATGCATGTCTGAGTCTTTATGCCGACTTTTTATATCCTCTTGCCTCGGATTCGTCTTTAGACATTTATTTAACGCAGACTCCAGAAAATGTTTTCACTGACCAATTAGAATTTTGCCGAAGAGCACTTTGGGATGCTCTTAATATTTATAATCTTGCATTGATTCGTTTGATGCCTTCTCGCTATATCCATTTTGGTACGACATGGGAAACGTGGGGGTTGCTAAATAAAAAACTCTCAGATTATTATTTTCTCGATTGGCAACGAAAAGTTGCTTCATTTTCTAATAATCAGGCTAATCCTATCCTAAATAATGCTTTAGTAGAAAATCAGGTTCATATAGCAGATACGGCTTATGTAGAAAATGCTGTGATATCAGGTAGCTCGGTAATAGAAAAAGGAGCTATTGTATCTAGCATAAATATCAATAGTCGTATTATTCCGGCAAATACTGTTGTAAATGGTATGATTCAGCAAAATAGGCAATGGGTCTGTCGAATCTATGGCGTAACCGACAATCCGAAAGAGTCGTCGGGTGCGAGATTTTTAAAGGCCTCGATTGATGATATTATTGCTCGAACCGGAATTAAACGATCCGAAGTATGGGATCAGTCTCCTACTTCTATTTGGAATGCTAAGATTTTTCCTGTCTGTGATACAGAGCAAGATGCACTTGACTCGGCTTTAATACTTTTCCGAATTACTGAAGGTACGGCAAGCGATGAAGAGATCGCTTCTTGGTGTCGTGCGAAGAAAATAAGTCTAAATGAAAGCTTCAACAAGGCTGATGTAGCATTGCTTGCTCAACGAGAGGACGAAATAGAGAACAAGATTCGAGTAGAGAAATTTATTTCTTTAGTTGAGGCAGGATTTCCGACTAAGGAGCTAATAGATAAACTAATTATTACACGACACCTGAAAACTAGACTTGAATCTGTCTACGAAAAAGCAAAAGAAGCAAGCTTCCCCTTGAACATGAGGCTTTTCTTGGCTCTGTCAGATATACTGAAGCGTTATCCTTTTATTGAGGAGATCAAAGGTGTTTCAGCCCAATATCTTGAGGAACTTGCTTATGAAGTAATCAAAGAGGGAATAGTATCTAATGTGCTTCAAGATAGCCCATTCTTAGGCAAAATATCTCGTATTGCTAATTCTCCTGTTGTTGTGGATTTACCTGTTCGAGTTAATTTTTGCGGAAGTCCTTCAGATGCTGCTCCTTATTGCTTAGAGCATGGTGGAACAATGTTAGATGCCGCTCTGTTGTTAGATGGAGAGCTTCCTGTTCATGTAGAAGTCAGAAAAATAAACGAACCGGTTATTCGTTTTGAAAGTTTAGATCAGAATATTAGTAAAGACTTTATTGACATTGATGAAGTGAGAGAGTGTGGCAATCCCCTAGATGGATTTGATCTTCATAAAGCCTGCATCGTGGCTTCCGGGGTTTTAGACACCTATTCTACTCTATCTCATTTAATTGAGAGCCATGGAGGGGGTCTCAAACTTTCAACGTCGGTTAACGTTCCTAAGGGGTCTGGTTTAGGTACAAGCAGTATTTTGGCGGCCGCTTGCGTGAAAGCGCTTGATATAGCATTTGGCATAGATCCAGATGATCATTTGATTTACGATCAGGTATTTGCGGTTGAGCAATTAATGGGAACTTGTGGTGGTTGGCAAGATCAGGTTGGAGGATTGACTCCCGGTATAAAATATTTCACTTCTAGTCCGGGAATGCGCCAAAGAGTCCAAGTTGAATATTTATCCTTAGAGCCTGATGCTCTTCGGGAGCTTGAAGAGAGATTTGTTTTAGTTTTCTCCGGACAGCGTCGGCTTGCTCGCAATGTTCTTCGTTCCGAAACTAATCAACTTATTAGAAATGACGAAAATGCGCTTAATGCAGTAGAGCGTATTAGGGAGCTAACTGTATTAATGCGTTATCACCTACTTCGTGGTGATATTACGCGATTTGCTCAATGCATGACCGAGCAACTTCATAACGTAAAAATGTTAGACAAAGGTGCCACGAATACGTGTGTTGACTACATTTTTGATGTGTGTGCAGATCTTATTGAAGGCAAATCAGTATGCGGTGCTGGTGGCGGCGGCTTTTTGCAAATGATCCTGAAAAAGAACGTTACAAAAGAAATGCTTGTACAGCGGATAGAAAACGAATTCCATGGCTGTGGTGTTGAAGTTTGGAATTCGAGTTTATATTTAAAAGAAAATGCAGGGAGTCTTTCATGAATGCACTTGAAACTGCTCGTGAGGTAATGCTTAAAGAAGCAAATGCTCTTCAGGATGGAGCCAAACAGCTGGGTACTGCATTTGAAGAAATGCTCAATGCTATGGTTAATTGCGAAGGGAAAGTTGTAATAATTGGGATGGGAAAAAGCGGTCACGTTGCTCGCAAGATGGCTGCGTCTTTATCAAGTCTTGGCACCTGCTCGATTTGTCTTCATCCAGCAGAATGTATGCATGGTGATCTAGGCATGGTGCAAAGCAGGGACTTTGTCATTCTGATTAGCTACAGTGGCGAAAGCGAAGAGATTGTTCGTATTATCCCTGGACTAAAGATTATTGGTGTAAAACTCGCAGGCATAACTTGCAATAAGAATTCTACTCTTGCAAATTCCTGCTCGATTGTTCAGGTGTTTGAAGGGGTTCAAGAAGCGTGCCATTTGGGGCTTGCTCCCACAACCAGTACCACACTTGTAATGGCTTATGGCGATGCGCTTGCTGTTGCTGCATCGGACATAAAAGGGTTTACAAAGAATGATTTTGGGGTGTTTCACCCTGCAGGGTCATTAGGCAAGAGACTTACTATTCGGGCAACTGATTTAATGCGGCCGATTAAACCAGAGACCTTGATTTCACCGCAAGCAACTATTGCTCAAGCGATTATTGCTATTTCTGAAAGCGATGTCGACATTTTGTTGGCTACGGATCGAGACGGAAAATTAGCGGGAATTTTAACCAATGGGGATCTGAAGCGAGCTATTGGTGCGAATAAAAATATCCGCGATGAAATCGTTAAGGAAATGATTAATTATTACCCGTGTTTTGCTGATTCGTCCGCTATGGCAATTGATGTATTGCGCATACTTACTGAAAAAAATATCAACACGGTTCCTATCGTTCGCGAAGATATTCCTGTGGGTGTGCTGTCTCGGGAAGATATTTTAAAAGAAGGGATATATCTGTAATGAGCGAAACCGAAATTAAAATGTTGGCTCTCGATTTGGACGGCACTCTAACTAACAGCAAAAAAGAAATTACGCCTACAGTTCGTCAGGCTATAAAATGTGCGATTGAAAAAGGGGTACATATAGTACTAGCAAGTGGCCGTCCTGTTCCTGGAATGATTAATGTTGCCGATACGCTTGAACTAGATAAAAAAGGTGGCTATGTACTTTCGAATAATGGGTCAAAGATAGTTGAGTGGAAAACAAAAACTGTGATATTTGAGGCTACGGTTCCGCGTCAAGCGGTTGTTTCGGCGTGTAACGCTGCTTACAAATATGGAGTTGATGCTCTTGTTTATGACGAAGAGGGACTTTTTTCCGAAAATCCTCAAGCACGATATGTTGAGAAAGAGCGCTTTAATAATTCAGCAACAGCAACAAAGGTAAAGAATTTACTTGAAGCTATTGTTTGGGATCCAAACAAAATGATGGTGGTGGGGGATCCTGAAAAATTGAAGCCGGCTCTAGAGTTTTTAGAAAAAGAACTTCGGGGGATTGCAAACGTATTTTTAAGCGAACCGTATTTTATTGAGATAACTCCGCTTGGCATTAAAAAGGATTCAGCGCTTACCATGCTTTCACAAAAATTAGGGATAAGGTTAAGCGAAGTAATGGCGTGCGGGGATGGCTTAAACGATATTCCAATGCTAGAGGTTGCTGGCACGGCTGTGGCAATGGAAAACGCTTATGCGGAAACAAAAAAGCATGCAGATTGGATTGCTCCATCCAACGAAGCTGATGGAGTTGCAGCTGCAATTGAAAAGTTTATTCTCGAGGTTTAAAAATGTTATTAGGTTTACCACACTTGTTAACTGGGGATCTTCTAAAGATTTTAAGTGATATGGGGCATGGAGATGAAATTGTAATTGCTGATGCAAATTTTCCTGCACAACGATATGGGCAACGAGTTTTGCATTTTCCTGCAGTTTCAACAGTAGAAATGCTTAGGAGTGTTCTCAAGGTGGTTCCTTTAGACCATTTAGGCGGATCTCCGGTCTGTTTGATGGAGGTTGCTAAAGAAGACGACTGCGGGGTTCCTGCGATATGGTCTCTTTTTAAGCGGGAACTTTCAGTAGCTGGATACGTAGATACTAAATTTGACTTAATAGAGCGGTTGAACTTTTATGAGAGATCAAAAACGGCTTTTGCTGTTATTCAAACAGGAGAAATGGCACTATATGGAAATTTAATTTTGCGTAAAGGGGTAATTAAAAGCAAGGAAATTGCAAAATGAAAAAACTCAGTATACTTGCTTATTCTATTTATTATTATCCTGAAGTTGCTTCAACGGCTCAAATATATACCGATTTATTTGAGGGATTGGCGAAAGATTTTGAAATTACAGTTATTTGTGCGGTTCCTTGTTATACCGGTACTATTCCTAGTAAGTATAAAGAGAAAAAAATTTATTATGAAGTTCACGAGGGAGTGCAAATAATTCGTGTTCCAGTGCGTGAATATTCAAAGGCAAATAAAAAAAGTCGCATTTTAAATATTCTTGATTTTTGGCGTGAAGCTAAAAAAGTGACGCGTAAGATAGGGAAGAACTTTGATTTGATATTTACTTACTCTCAGCCTCCAATTTTAGGCGGCATGTTGGGGGTTTACGCATCTAGAATTCTTAAAGCCCCAATGATCTATGGGATTCAAGATTTCAATCCTGAACAAACTATGGCGGTAAATTATGCTGGTAATGCTTTAGTTTTTAAATTAATGATGGTATTAGATAAAAGATCTTGTCGTAAGTCTGAGTGCGTGATTGTTCCTGGTCGCGATTTAGGCGAGACAATCGAGGTCCGTTTTGCCAAGCAGACGACACCATATTATGAAGTAATCAATAATTGGATTGATGACGAAGTTGTCGTTCCTCTTCCTAAAAATAATCCGAAAATTCAAGCTTTTAAAAAGGAATACGGACTTGAAGGAAAATTTGTCATTATGTATTCCGGTAACATTGGGTTGTACTACGATTTGCCAAATATTATGGAGATAATTGCGGAATTCAAGGATCAAAAAGATGTTGTATTTGCTTTTGTTGGTGAAGGAGCGGTAAAACCAGAGCTTGAAAGAATCATAAAAAAAGAGGCACTTACTAATGTTATTTTCATTCCATATCAGCCAAAAGAAAATCTTGTATACAGTTTAAATGCTGCTGATGTTCATTTGGTTACAAACGCTAAAGGGATTAAAGGTGTCTCTTGTCCTAGCAAAGCTTACGGCATAATGGCGACAAATATTCCAATGATTGGGGTATTGGAGCAGGGTAGTGAAATCTGGCGAATAATAGAAGAGTTTAATTGCGGAATTTTGGCCGAAACAGGTAATTATAAGGCTGTGAGGCTTGCGTTTGAAACCGTGATTGAGCAGAGATCATCTTTTGTGGATTCCCACTCAACTGGTCGTAAAACTTTAGACAAAAATTTTTCCAGAAAAGAAGCAATAGAGCGATATCGTAGACTCTTTCTGAAGTTGAAGCAATAAGATGAAATACGTTCAAATAAATACTTTTCCAAATAAATCTACTGGAACAATAATGATGCAAAAACATCGTGAACTTCTTGCTCAAGGAGAGGAGTCGTATGTTTTTTGGGGGCGCGGACGAAACCCCGAAAATAAATGGGAGTATAAATTCGGATCCAGAGCAGGAGTCTATCTCGATGGTGCCCTGACACGTCTTTTTGGCAGAGCAGGTTTTTATTCGAGAAAAGCAACTAAAGAGTTGTTGGAAAAACTTGATGATATTAATCCTGATGTTGTTCATTTGCATAATTTGCACGGATATTATTTAAATATTGAGATGCTATTTAAATGGCTAGTGAATCATTCTTGTGAAGTAAGATGGACGTTACATGATTGCTGGGCACTTACCGGTCACTGTATATATTTCACTTATATTGGTTGCGAACAGTGGAAAAATCGCTGTTCGGAAGATAAGACATGTCCCCAAATTGCTACCTATCCTAAAACAATTTCTAGGCGATCTTGTTTACGAAATTATGAGGACAAAAAACGTATTTTTACTAGCGTTTCTAAAGAGCGCATGACGATCATTACACCATCTCATTGGTTAGAGAATCTTGTGAAGAAAAGTTTTTTGAATGATTACTTAGTGGAAGTACATCGTAATGCGATAGATGCAAAAATCTTTCAACCAACGCCTAGTAATTTTCGAAAGGAATATGGCATAGGGAATCGTTTTATGATTCTCGGGGTTGCGAGTCCTTGGACGGAACGCAAAGGATTGTTGTACTTTATCCAGCTAGCGGAGAGCCTTAATCCTGAAAAATATTCAATCGTTTTGGTTGGTCTTAGCAAGAAACAGATAAGAAAAACCTGTAAAAAGATAATCGGGATTACGCATACGGAAAATGCTCTAGAGCTTGCAAAAATTTATTCTGCCGCAGATCTCTTAATTCAACCAAGCATAGAAGAGACATTTGGAATGACAGTAGCTGAAGCGCAGGCATGCGGAACTTCGGTACTAGTAGTAAAAGATTCAGCTTGTGAAGAAATAGCAGAAGATCGAAATAAATTTGTTATAGAAGACCTTTCTAGTTTAAAAGAAATGGTTATCGATTTATCGGAAAAGGTACCCAATCTCGGTAAAACTATCCAATCTCGGTAAAACTATCCAGATGAAATTTTCGTTCATGTCTAAAAAGCTTTTAGATAATTTTTGATGTATGACGTACGGTGTTTTAGAAAATAAAAAACGCAAAAACCCAGACGTTAAAAGTATGAAAATAAGCTATAGAACACTGTTGACTCTTCTTGTGTTCCTAGCCCTTTTTGTATTTTTTTTCGCGTTCTTAATATCTGAGGTTACAGTATTAAAGTGTTCCATTTTTGTAGTCTTGGGTTTTGTTACGATTCTCATTTTTTCTCTTTACTGTCTTATCAGGGAATCTATTCGAAAACCGTTTTCTCTTGCGCAGGTTTATTGGATCTTCTCATTAATCTTTTTTGGTTTAGCACCTTTATTGATGTATTTGTCGGGATATATTCCTTGGGGATATAGAATTTCTGATTTTACTTACCTTGTTGCTTGCTTACTGGTTATGGTTTGGAATGTTTTATTTTATTTAGCGTATTGTTTTTTTGATCCCTTTAAAACTTATAGCCAAAATAAAAAGTCGAGGCTTCAAAAAGAAAAAGAGCATTTTCCGAATAAAAGTTTTCTTTTCGGGTTGTTTTTAGTAGCAATTGTTGCACTTGCTATCCTAATTGGATTGGTTGGGTTAGGGAACCTGTTTTCGAGATCTACGTACGATTTTGAAAACATGCCATTATCGTTATCGCTTATTGCTGATAAGGTGTTAAGAGGCATTATATTTCTTAACGCAGCTTTTCAAATATATGCATTTAGAAATCGAAGAGGAATTGCACCGATTCTTTTTATATCAATTCTAATCTTGTTAGTCGGTTGTTTTCCCTTGGGTATGGCGCGATATACAATGGCGGCAATTTATCTGGGACTCTTAATGATTGCTTTTCCGCGATTTTTTTCAAAAGGTGTTTTCCCTATTGTTTTGTTAATGGGGCTCGTTTTAATTTTTCCATCATCAAATACCTTTAGGACAACTGAATTCTCGTTTGACGCGCTAGTTGTATCCTTTGAAGAGTCAGTATCTGCGTTAGCATCTGGTTTTTTCTCACCGGACTTTGATGCTTTTTCTATGTTGTGCAGAGGAATAGAATATGTTGATTCGGCAGGAATTTCTTATGGACTGAATTTTTTTGGGGCTTTGTTTTTCTTTGTCCCAAGAAGTTTGTGGCAAGATAAGCCCTTTGGTACTGGACAGACAATTTCAACTTATCAAGGGCAAGCCTATACCAACTTGTCATGCCCCTTACCTGCGGAATTTTATGTTGCATTTGGTCTGGTGGGCGTTATTTTAGGTGCGATTATTATTGGTAAGATCTGCCGATATATTGATGAAAAATATTCCGAATTGCTATTCTATCCATTCTTGGTAATTCTATTTTTCTTTATGTGCAGAGGGGACCTGATGAGTTCCTTTGCGTATCTGATCGCATACTTTTTTGTGTATTTTGTTACGCATAAAATTAACCAGATACCCGATCAGCGATTAGCTTTGATGCTGAAAAAGAGAAACACTTCCTTTGGAAAGAATTATCAAACGAAATCTAAGCATAATTAGTTTTTAAAATTTGGCTCTGTATAAAAAAAATATTGTGTTCCAGTATGGACTCGAGTTGGCAAGGTATTTTTTTCCTTTTGTAACTATTCCATTTTTAACTCGTGTTTTAGGGCCTGACGTGTATGCGGTTCGAGCATATATTTTAGCGGCAATGACATTCGTGCAAGTATTTTTGCTCTTTGGGTTTAATTCATATGGAACAAAAGAGGTTGCAACTCGAGATTCGGATACTTTTTTGAGAGAGCTGACTTCAAGCATTATGCTTGTTCGTGTGGGTCTTTGCATCATAGCAGCAGTTGCGGTTGCGCTGCTGATCTTCTTTATTCCCATAATGGCGTCAAATAGTATTTATGTTTGGCTTGCTTTTGTTGGGGTTTGCTTTAAGTGTTGTTTGCCTGATTTTGTTTTTCAAGGCAAAGAGGATATGGGCATCATTACAAATAGGTTTGTGGTTTCCCAAATAATATCCACTTTGTTAATTGTCGGATTTGTCAGATCGCCAAGCGATTTGCTTCTTGTTCCAATTTTTGAAGGAATAGCTGCTCTTATTGCATTTGGGTGGTCTTGGTATAATGCTTATGCAAAATATAATATATATTTTGTGAGGGTTTCGCTAAGAAATGTTATAACTACTTTTAAATCTTCAGGAATATTTTTCTTATCTAATGCCTCTACTACTATTTTTTCCTCGTTAACTACGTTAATGATCGGTTTTTTTATTGCTGATCCAGCAGAGATTTCCTATTGGGCTATTGCCATGACGGCTATTACGGCCGTTCAAGCTCTTTATACTCCGGTAACAAATAGCATCTATCCGCATATATGTAGAACAAAAGAAGCTAGATTAATAAGAAAAATGTTGCTTTTAGGGGTTCCTATCGTGTTGTTCGGAACGGGAATTTACGCTTATCTTTCTGATCTGATCATGCTGGTTCTAGGCGGAGAAGCCTATATTGATGGCTCATATGTGATTGTACTAACTTCTCCTGTTCTCTTCTTTAGCTTTATAGCAATGATGTTGGGATTTCCGGTTTTGGCGGCTTTTGGCAAAGTAAGTAAACTCACACTTTCATCCACAATTTCTGCTGGATTTCATATCGTGGGCTTAGTTTTATTAGCAGCGGTGGGAGCTTTTTCGATTCTAAACGTTGCAGTTTTGCGGTGTTTAACAGAATTTATCCTTGCATTTCTAAGGTTCATTTTTGCTTATAGGGTTCTTTCCGCGAAAGCGGCGAGTTGATGGAGAAAAGGATGCCATACGATTTAAGAAGATTGCAGCTAACTCAATTAGAGATCCTTTGCGAAGTACAGCGTGTTTGCGAAAGGAATAACATCTCGTTTTTTCTCTATGGAGGAACTTTATTAGGCGCTATAAGACATCAAGGTTTTATTCCTTGGGATGATGATTTGGATATAGGGATGCTTCGTGATGATTACGAGCGGTTTTTGGACGTCGCTCCAAGAGAAATGAGCAAAAAGTATTTATTGCAAACTTGGAGAAATGATCCTGGCTATGCTTGGCCTTTTGCTAAGGTCCAGAAGGTGGGGACTATATGTCAGGAAATCATTTCAGCAAATGCCAACAAAATGAGTGGAATATATATTGATATTTTTCCTTTGGATGTCTTTCCAAGTAATACGCATATGCAGAAATCTCAAGGGAAGAAAATAGAATTGTTTAGATATCTATCTTTAATGAAATGTGGTTACAAGCAATGGCTTTCTTCTGGAAGGTTTGATCTAAAAAAGTATTTGAAGTACGTGCCTTTCCGCTTTCTTGCGATGTTCTATAAAAAAGAGCAAATCTGTAAAGCATATGAGGACAGTGCGACGAGATTTAATAAATCAGGCGAGGAAAGTCTTTTTCCTCAGAGTATTAGGCACTACGGGACCTTATCGGTGCCGAGAAAAGATTTTGAGAAAACAATAATGGCACCATTTGAAGGAAAAGAATTTCCAATACCGGTAGGCTATGAGAATTATTTAGTAAGCGCTTATGGCGATTGGGAGACTCTTCCTCCTGAAAATGAGCGAGGAAATCGTCATGGTGTGCTCAAAGTAGATTTTGGTGAATAAGTATATCAACCTAGCAGAACCTTAAAAATAGAATAGAGGCTTATAGATATGAATATTGCAGTTATTCTTGCAAGTGGGGTAGGTAATCGTTTTAATGATCCGGTTCCTAAGCAATATCATTTGATAAAAGGAAGGCCTGTCATTGAATATGTGATATCTGCATGTTTAGACGCCCAGTTGAGTGATGAAGTTTTAGTTGTAGCTCGCGAAGAGTATCTTGATTCACTTCAAAAGAAATATGGAATCACTGCGGTTTTGGGAGGTTCTGAACGAAATATTTCATTTAAAAATTCGTTGAACTATATAAAAAAGCATTATGAGGATTGTGAAAAATTAGTTGTTGTGGATGCTGTTAATCCTTTAGTTACCGCTGCAATGATAGATAAGTTTTTTAATTTTCTAGACGAGTACGATATTGCTTTAACTACTTCAAAGGTTCCTACAAGCTTGGGAAACTATAACTTAAAACGGGTTGACCGAAGAGATTATTACATGATTCAAAATCCTCAAGCTTATAAATTTGAGATGTTGTATCAAAACTTCGATGAAAATTCTCCTTATACAGTTATAGCCCATCAAATGCCCGAGAATGCAAAAACAAAACTTTGCTGGGATTTTAAAGATTATGCAAAGATAATATATCCACATGATATTCCAGTGATTGAAGCTTTACTAGATTATCGAGATACGAAGCGAAAATTTGATTGTCACAAAAATGATATAGCGCTCCGTTTTTTGTCAGATTTAAGATTGACCTGGCCTAGCGAAACAAAAAAATGGGAAAAAAGCCTAAATAAAAGCGTTCAAGAATTATTTTCTAAATGGCATATCTCTGAATATCGAATTAATCCTGCTTCGTGGAAAGGGCTTGTCTTCGAAGGAAATTCAGATTTATATGGAGAAGTAGTCCTTAAAATAACACCCCCTTATATTGGGCTCTTCGAAAGAAACTTGCATGTTATGAAGCGGTTACCGAGCAATCTTTTAGCAGACCTATATGACTACGATTCTTCAAAAGCGGCAATTTTAATGAAAAGGATTATTCCAGGAGACTATGCTGGTTTTGACGACTACAAAAATGAAGTTGTTGATTACTTCGATTCTTTGTTTCACGAGACAGATGGTCTTGTAACTAAAGAGGATAGATTAATTGTTCCTAATTTTCGTGATGAAATAATTAAACGTAAGAACATAGCTTTAAACCTTCAATTTGAATGTGATCGGTGCGCGCAGTTAATGGATCGAGCCTTGTTAAATTATGACTTTTTATCAAGACAAGGAGAGCGTTTGATCCACGGCGATTTACATAGAGGGAATTTGTTGTTAGGTGAAAAAGGCCTGGTCGCAATCGATCCTTGGGCATTCATTGCGGCTCCTGCTATTGATATAGCTTGTTTTTCAGCGTATTCCTTACGTGATAAGGATAGAGTATACCGAATTGAACATTTAAATGAACTTAGGGAGGCATTTGCGCAGATCCTTTCTCCCTGGGAATTTGACTCAGCTTTATATGTAGAGATTTGTGTTCTTTTGATTGGGGCAGCATTTGGTAAAAATGATAACTATGAGTCAGCAAAAGAATGGCTCGAAGTTATTGATGATGTGCTTCCCAGTTTGGAAATTCAATAAGGAATATCCAAATTAAATTTGGTGGGTCATCCTAGCAAAAGCCATCCATCTAAAGATATTGATCGGTTTCTTGTCAGTTAAAGGATGCTCTTAAAAAATTTAATCAAAACCATCAATGAGTCTTTCTATATTTGCAAAGATTTGAAATTTTTCAGCAAAGCAATAGATCTAGTATGTAAGGGCGTTTCTAATCCTTTTGTTGGGGTATATCGCCTAACCATGAAAACAGGACCGATAATTTCCGCGCATCATCTATTCAAGGCATCATGAAGCGCATTAAAGCTAAGGGAGTGCCTGTCGTTGTCTATGGGCCAATGCTTAATGATCCCGCCTTCTTTAGCAGCAAAGTAACTCACGACCTTAAATCCTTCAAAGAGTCTTGCGATGTGATCATCGCTAACCGCTGGAGCGAGGAGCTGGCTGATGTGGAAGACAAAGTCTTCACCAGGGATTTGTTTAAGAGGGATTAGAGATTTACGTAAAGAAGAGAAAGTTGCCGAATTGTCAAGTAAAGGTAAGACAGTAAAAAGCATACTTGCGGCATTTATTTCAGCATTGATTTTGGTTCTGATATGTTCTCTAGCTATCGTAGGTATGCTTTCACTTTTTAATCATTATGAAAATAATCTTTCTTATACGAGTCATGATGCCATTCTCCAAAACGAAGTAGTGACTCCGCCTAAACAAGTTGAAGTTGAAAGAACAAAAGTAACGGAAGCCTATATTGGTGATACTTCTGTAGTTGCTTGTGCGGTTAAGGATAGCAACCAAATCGTATATGCATATGACATTATTTCTGATTGGTCGCCTACTGGAAGCGTGTATCAATATGCAGAGAAAGCAGATGTCGGTCTTGAATATATTTTGAATCATGGATATCCCAATTTGGCTATAACTAATAGAAATGAGATTGATCAGTATATTACCCAGATGGCAATATGGGTTTATTTGGCGGATACAGGCAAAATTTCTAAAGTTTCCTCTGACTTATTAACAACAGATAGGGAAGCTTATGTTGGAATTCGTGACGAAATACTTTCGTTGAGTAGTAGAGCAAAATGGGCGGCACAGAACAAAAGTGCCATTATAGGAATTGGTAATCGCAATGTCTGTATTTATTCCAATCCAGCAGATCCTGTAGACCGGATAATTGTTTGCTCCTATTCTGAAGAGCTAAACCAAGAAGTGCATAATTCTGTAGGTGTTGAAAATAATGAATAGCTTATTTGATCTGGTTTTTGGTGATGGGAATCCTTTTTCTTTTACGTTGTCTTTGATAGGAATCTTAAATATCTTATTGCTTGCGGCTGTGGTTCTGAGTGTTTTACGTAAAAGAAAAATTGTTGAGGAATCAGCAGCAGAAGAAGAAAGGGTTGATCCGGATTCTGTTGGCTTTACTGGGGTAGCTTATTTTTTTATCGGGGTATTGATCTTAGACCTAATGCAAGGATTGATAGGATACTGGTTTTTACATGGATCGTTTCCGTTTATCTCTTTTTGTGTATCAATAGTCGCTTTGGCTTTGTGTATTTTAGGGCAGATAGCTGGTTGGCTTGAACCGTTTGCGTATAAGAAAGTACTTTTTTCTTTTGATGCTGTTGCGGGTTTATGCGCAGGTCTAGGGTTGCTTGTTTTGACTACGCGCTTAGGTATTGACGGGTTACTTTCGCGTGTTTTGTATTGCGTTGTTTACGGACTATTGTTTTTTCTCGTCTATCTCTTTAATAAGAAAATTGCTGAGCGCACAATTACTAATAGGCACAGAACAATTATTTCGAAAATTAAGAAATCGTTAAAGTATTACCAGTCTGGAGGAAAAGATCATCGTCATCCTTTGCGAGTAGTTCTTTCTTTAGGGTCTTTTTGTCTCACATTTAGCGCCTTGTGGCTCATTGCGGCATATTCATTGCCAATATATATAACCTCAGGGCAATCAATGATTAATCAAGAGGATGGATCAAAGGTGGAGCTAAACTACATTTCAAATTTGGCTCTATGCCCCATTGCCTATGTCTACTATCAAGAGGGTGATACCAATCCTTTTGCTATTAACTCGTATTATTATCAAACATTGGGATCAGATATTGTTTTGTATCGTTGGAATGAATCTTCGTCCAATGTGAGTGTTGATAAATTTAATTGGACAAACGAAGGTTATCCCGTTGAGCATTATCGAGACAATGGAACAATCCGCTATATCGAAGAGTTTGATAAATCAGGTGAAAAAAATCGTCAAGTTGACTATGATAAAAATAATAAGCCTAAGTATTATTGGAAATATTTTCGTGATGAAAATGGCGAAGAACAATATACGAGAATTACGCCTGAGGGTGTCGAGATAACTTAAAATTTCTTCTAATTATTTAACGCACAAAAATCTACTGTACAGGAAAATATTTTCTGATGCATCCAAAGCAACGAGTAGCTTTTCAATCTGCATGACACTTTATTATCTAAACTTATATCGGACGAGATTAAAGCGAGTGATATTAATGTGAAAAAGGTGTAATTTAGCATGTTTGAAATGAGCTTAGAAGATTTAAACAGGATTGAAAAAGGTGTCAAAAAATGCTGGATTTACAAAGATGATCTAAGTCGTGAGCTAGCGTATGATTTTCTTCTAAAGATTAATTACAGCATACAAGACATCAATTATCTTCTTGATAACAATCAGCAAGTCGAAAAACGAACAGACGTTATTTCAATAATAGTTATGATTTGCTGGATTGTTGAATCTGTCCGACAGTATAAAAGCTGTCTTTTACCGAATTTGCTTGACAATTTTTACTTTTCCAAGCAGGAAGACCTTAGCAAATCTTATTTATTTATAAAAGCGATTCGATCTTTTATTGTTGCGCATCCCCTGAATACCGACAAACATGAGAAATTTGGTTTCGATGGAGACATTATTTGTATCGATTTACGAAACAAAAAGCCTGTTCCACTTCGTTATGGAAATAATGATACTAAAAGAATCAGTCTTGATGGGATCGAGAGATGTGGTGCTGAGCAAGATAGCGATTTGTACCTGTGTACCTATTCAAGGAAAGCCAATGCTAAATTCTTTCAGTATTATGTAGTTGACTTTAAAGAGATTATTCAGGTAGCGAAAGTTTACATTGAACAACTCTATGAGATCGATCGTTATCTTAGTAAGCTTAAGAAAAAGAACTATGCAGCTAAATAACCATTCCTGGATGGACAGTAAAATATGTGAAAATGTGTGTAATCAGGGTTCTCTGCTTTCCCTATCTAAGTGTGGGTGGGCAAGACTTCGTTCAGATGCTTAAAGGATCGTATCCGCGAAAATGGTAAAGCACCTAGTTTGGATGCTTCTTGTATTTGTTAAACCGAGTTTATTTAATAGAAGGATTACTCCAATGATTAGGTATCTTGCCAGTTGAATGAGTTTTTTCTTTTTGTAAAATAGTAGTATTAAAATCTAATACTACTCAAGGGATATCATGGATAAGAAAGAAATGATAGAAAAGCTTCTTCGAGTAGATGAAGATGTGTTCTTTCAAGTGGGTACGCTGGGCAAGAAAAAGGCAAAGGTTGTTATTGTAGGTGGAAGTGCGCTGCTCTTAAGTGATCTTTCAGCTAAACCCACCACAAAGGATATCGATGTATTTCAGGTAGAAGCTGAGCGTGCTATTCGGGAGATTATGTATGCAGATCAAGATATAAACAGTATGTGTCAAGCGTTTGCTTTAAACATACCGTATAACTATGAGGACAGATTGCAGCGTATTGATCTTGAGACATTCGCGATAGATTTTTACGTTCCTTCCCAGGAAGATCTAGCTGTAATGAAACTTTATCGATGGGAAGATCCAGATATAGCTGATCTTACCGCAGCACCTTTTCTTGAAAGCCTTGATTGGGATTTGCTTGAGTATTTAGTTTTTGATCACGAAGAAGCAGCAGCATCTCGTATTGTATTGCCAGAAAACGATTCTGGCTTAAAGCAAATGAGATTTAATTATGAGCAGTATAAAAGGGGGTGGAAAAAGTGAGTCGTAATTTAAGTGGATTTATGCTTGCGTATTGTAAGGAGCTTACAAATCTTCAAACTACAAGCTTGAAAAAGTTCTTTAAAGCGACATTGAATGATTGTCCTCGCGCTGCTGAGCCGCTAATGCTGTTTGCGCTTTCTGAGGGTAGGGAAGAATATCTACTTAGATTAAGCAACGGCAGCTCATTATTTAATAAATATTCTTCCTTTGTTGAAAAGTACAAGCAAAGCGGCCTTTCTCCGGAGGATTTTGTTCGCTCGCTTTCTCCAGATGATCGATTTGGTAAAGCTGCAGCTGCCTGGGTTTCCGAAACAACTCAGCTTGAGAGAGATAGGCAGACTTTGCTTGGAGTTGCTAAGAAGATAAATCAAGTTCTTAATATAAAAGGGATTTCCAGAGCCGAGGCATGCAGGGAACTTAAGATAGATAAAGGCAATTTTTATGCCTTTTTAAAAGGAGATCCTTCCAAATTGGGAAGGAAAACAGCTATTCGTGCCTATAGAGAGCTGCAAAAAATCTGATGCTCCAAAAGTTAACAGAGTTACGAAACAATTCGTAACTCTGTTGCACATAATTTCATTATTTGTGTACGCTGAATCTATTAATAGGTATCCTCTTTAAGTGTTTCTAGTAACCAATCATTAAGAGAAACAATCTGGATGCCTTCTTTTGTGATTCCTGTCCGAAGCCCATCGAAAGTTATTACTGTTTTGGGAAAACTATCTGTTATTTGTTGTAATGGGGCCAGCTCACGTCTGTAAACCTCTTCATTCTCGAGTGACTGAGTGACCTGATAATAACGTTGTTCTCCTGTTGGTTTTCGAGCGATAAAGTCTACCTCGCTTCCATTCGGGAGTGATCCAACAAATATTTCATAGCCGCGTTTGATCAGCTCATTGCATACTACATTTTCTAGCTGATAACCAAAATCTTCAACGGGAAATCCTGCTGCGAAGTTTCTTAATCCTGTATCAACAGCATAGAATTTTCGTCTAGGATTGAGGATCTCTTTCCCTTTTAACCCAAACTGAGGAACTTCCCTAACGATGAGGGCATTTTTTAGTGCTTTTAGATAATCATCTATAGTACGTTGGCTCGTTTTTCTTCCGATGCTTTGTAGGGTGTTTACAATCTTTTTAGTAGAAAACAGACTTCCTGATGTCTTAAAAAGATAAGCGGCTAACTTTTCAAGAAGGTCAATATCGGAAATGTGAGTGCGTTTTGCAACGTCATTTAGCAATATGCTGTCGAATATTCCTTTTAGAAAACTAATTATTGTTTCATCGTTGCGTTCTGCTAAATCGAACTGACCGGGCATTCCTCCATATTTTAGATATTCCGAAAATACTCCGTTTAAGTTTTCGGGTTCAAGGCTATTTTTGGTCTCGCTGATGCCGAGCCCGTATTGATGCCTAAAGCTTAGATATTCCCCAAACGAAAGAGGATTAATCTTAATCTCTATAAACCGGCCTGCAAGGAGAGTAGAAAGCTCAGTTGAAAGCATATAAGCGTTTGAGCCAGTAAGATATACGTCAGTATTGCTTCGTGTTTGAAGTTGACGTACAACTCGTTCCCAGCCGGGAATATCCTGTATTTCATCAAGGAATATATAGGTCATTTGATTGGGATTTGCGTGCTGTAATTTTTCATCCAGATAATTTGCAAGCCAATCGGCTGTTGGTTGAAGCGGGATTCCATATTCATCCATTCGCAAGAGAATTATGTTGTCTTTCCCGGTCCCGTTTTGCGAGGCTCGTTTTGCAATCATCTGCAGAAGGGTGGATTTTCCACATCGACGAACTCCTGTGAGTACTTTGATAAAGGGCGTTTCAAAGTAGTTCATTATTTGGTTTTCGTAATAGGGACGCGAAACAAGCATTTTCTCTCCTTGAAAACGTTTACTCAATGAGAATTTTACACTCAAAATTTGAAAAACGTTGCATTGATGTGAAAAAATGGCCGAGAATTCCTAAAGCGTTGCATGGATGCAACGTTTTAGGGTGTTCAGGTGCTGTTTAGAGGGATTGTCCCCAATGCACAAGGTTGCTTTGCGAAATAAGGGGACGCTAAAGCTCCGAACGTATCTTCGGAGTGGAATTTTCACTTTTTACCCCTAGAAATGGCGAGTAGAGCAAGAATTGTATAAGTTGGTTTTCTCGAAAGCAGAAGCCGACGGGAAATAAATCTGTATTAATAACGTTCGAGTCAAATTTAGTTTGTTTGGTTACATGGTGCGGCTGTCAGCCTGGAGGGGATACAAAATTATCTATGCAATTCTCGATCTACTCGCCACAAACGCCCCTAAAAAGTGAAAATTCTGAAAATGCTTCTGGAAAGCGTTGCGAAAGACGCTCCGAAAACGTCCTGAAAAAAGTTCCGAAAACCGAGGATTCTAAAAGGCGGAAATCTTAATTATGGGCAAAGCCAATCTCCGTGGGGTGCGGGGTTAAAGTAAAGTTTCACGGCATCTTGCGGGGGCAATTTTAGCCTCAGCGGGATTTTTTGGCGGAATTCTGTGTGGAGCAGTTTTAGCTCTCATTGAGCCTTAGGGCAGGTTGGTTTTCCTGAGGAGGGGAATCAAACAAAGTAAGCAAGGCTGCTTTTGTGATATCTGGATCAATACCCGTTCGTATACTTTGTGATCTGCTATAATAACTTCATCAGCGGTGCCCCGCCGGTCCGGGCAGCATCGTTTTCTGACGGGATAGCCGGAGGTTTTAGGTAGTTGCTCACCGGCTTTCCGTTTTCTAACAATTGCTGTTCATTCACCTCCAATCATTGCGAAATTTACAACTTTGTAGCGCTGTTATTTGCGCTTGTTGTTGCTTATTTCGACAATTCCGATAACAACCGTAAGCACTGCGCAAAGCGCAAGAATCGTATCGTTATCCATAAGCAGCGCTTCCTTTCAGAGATGCTGCCCGGCAGGTGACGAAACACCACTTTTAGCGTAATGGCTTAAATTCACATATTTCTGAAATAAAACCCACAGAAACTTACTATAGTCTGCAACGATGTCTACTTGTTAGTTGTGGCGAACAGGTATACCGTAACCATGCGAAGATATATGCCGTTTATCCCCTGGGCGGTACATGGTGTGGAATCAAGTAGATAGGAAGTGAAGTTTGTGGCGGATCAAGCTAAGACAACAAAAAACCGTCAAAGCGAAAAGCTGTGGACTCCACTTTTCATATTCATAATCATCATGACGCTCTGTAGCTTTATGGTAGGGCAGGGGCTTAACTCAGGCACTTCGGTATATTTGAATCATTTAGGGCAAGGTGCCACGTTAGCGGGAATTTTGGCTGCAATATTTTCAGCGGCAGCAGGAATTACGCGCATTGCCTGTGGGCCTTTAATTGATAGCGCAGGGCGCGTGGTAGTGATGCTTGGTGGCACCATATTTATGGTCGTGGGAACCGTGCTGCCCGTTTTTGTTTCAGATATTACGATCTTTTCGCTTTGTCGCATCTTGCAAGGTATTGGGTTTTCAGCTGCGACCACGGCAGCGGCAACTGCAGCATCGGATGTTTTGCCCCTTTCACGCTTGGGTGAAGGTGTAGGGTATTACGGGCTTGGACAGGCATTGGCTATGTCGATAGGGCCAGCTTTGGCGCTTTTTCTGGTAAATACCAATCCGCCTGAAAATTTGTACTTAGGGCTTTCTGCTATGGCGGCGCTGGCGCTAGTTATGACGCTTCTTTGTCGTTACGAGAAAAACCTCAAGCGTCTTCCTGAATCATCAACTTATAGAGTGCGCATGGAAGCCAAACAGAAAAAGGGGAAAGTCGAAAATAAAGAAACCCACAAAGATGAAGGTTTTCTGCACCGCTTTTTTGAATTGCGTGCTCTACCAGGCATGCTGCCCATGCTTGTGTTAAGCCCTGCGTTTGGTTTTGGCATTTTCTTTATGGGGCTTTATGGCACCTCGCTTGGATATGTGAATGCGGGATTGTTTTATACCGTTTCAGCAATTGCCATGATCGTGGTACGCCTTGCATCCAGGGCATTCATGGATAGGGTGGCACCTATTAAGGTTATGACAGGTGCAGTTTTGTGTGGCGTTATTGGATTTGTGATGACGTATTTTGGCGCACAAAACGAAATCCTCTTCTATGCAGCTGGCATTCCCTATGGTTTGTGTTTAGGTATTGCAAATCCTCTTAATCAAGCAGTTGCGGTAAAGAATACTCCTGCAGAACGTTGGGGCGCAGCAAATGCTCTGTTTTTGCTCTCAAATGACATCGGTATTGGTGTTGCTTCTGCTGTTTGGGGTGTGGTGAACGATTTGGCAGGATTTTCAACCACGATTGTGTGCGTTATTTTCTGTATTGTTGCCTCGTTGGTGGTTGCTTGGTTTGCTTATCCCAACCATGGTCTTACAGAGCAGGTGCCTAAGGGATAGCGTGCGAAGGGCAGCGTGCGGATACTGCGCGAAAGAGGGCATGCGAAATCTCAAAACGGTCGTGCGCAAAGGACAGTGCGAGCAGGATAGTGTGCAAAATCTGAGAGCGGCTGTTGTATGAAACTGTCGAGCGACTATAGAGCGGTCGCGCGCAACTGTGGAGCAATTATAGAGCGGCCGCGCGCAACTATAGAACAACCATAGAGTAACCTAGTGCAACTATAGAGCAACTGTGAATTTGCCTTGTAAGCTGCTGCTAAATTCCTTGCACGAGGACAAATGCATGCTACAATAGCAAGGCTTGTCTCGCCTTGGTCGGAAACCAAGGCACACGAAGGAGAACCAATGAAAAAAGATATCCATCCCGAATACGTTGACTGCACGGTAACTTGCACCTGCGGTAACACCTTCCAGACTCGTTCTACTAAGTCTGAGATCCGCGTTGATATTTGCAACGCTTGCCACCCATTCTTTACGGGCACTCAGAAGCTTATCGACTCTGGTGGACGTGTACAGCGCTTTGCTGACAAGTTCGGTTCTGCAACTGAGGCAGTTGCTGCTCGCGAAGCAGAAAAGAAGGCTGCTAAGGCTGCAAAGGCTGCAGAGGCAGAAGCAGCAAAGAAGGCTGAGCGTGAAGCAAAGGCTGCTGCTAAGGCTGCTCGTGCTGCTGAATATGCAAAGAAGGCTGAAGCCGAAGCTGCTAAGGCAGCAGAAGCTGCAGAGGCTGCAGAAGCAACCGCTGAAGAGGCTACCGCAGAAGCTGCAGAGGCTGCAGCTGAGGAAGCAACCGAAGCTCCTGCAGAGGCAACTGAAACCGCTGATGAATAAGCTTGCTTATAGCCCGCTTATAATTAGCGCACAGTGTGACATTATTTGTTGCACAACTTGCTTTTCTTACAACTTTTTTGGGTTAATTAAAAGACGTCCGCAAGAGCGGGCGTCTTTTCTTGTAGCATGGGGAATTGAAGTGCACGAAAGAGAGAGGGGCACGAAAGAGAGGACCACTCATGATTGATACAAAAGCATTTCGTAATTTGTCCTATGGACTCTATATTATTTCATCAAAAAAAGATGGTAGACCAGTCGGCTGCGTCGTAAACACCTTTGCGCAGGTCACCTCTACTCCAGCGCAGGTAAGCGTTGCAGTAAATAAGGAAAACTTCACCTCGCAAGGCATCCAGCAAACAGGCGCTTATGAGGTTGCAGTAATGAATGAATCTGCGTCTATGGAGCTCATCGGTAAATTCGGGTTCCATTCCAGCGCGGAGGTAGATAAGTTTGCCGATTTTGAAACGGCTGTTTCAGAACAAGGTCTTACCTATGTTACTCAGTCTTCTTGCGCTCATTTTTCGGTTAAGGTAACGCAGGAAATCGATTTGGGTAGCCACATTCTTTTCATCGGTGAATGCGTAGCGGCAGAGCCTGTTGCGGGCGATGCTCCTATGACGTATGCCTATTATCATCAGGTAAAAGGCGGCAAAACTCCTCCTAAGGCTTCAAGCTACAACGGCGGAGATGATGCAAGCGCGGATGCTGCATCAAAAAGCAATGAGACAAAGCCAAAGATTGCATGGCGTTGCAAGATTTGTGGCCATATTGAATATGTTGATGAGCTGCCCGAAGATTTCGTGTGCCCGGTATGTGGTGTTGGTCGCGAATTGTTTGAAAAGATTGAGCTGTAATTTCTACGGTCAGCTTGAGTCGCGATTACTGCGGTCGGTTTGAGCTGCAATCTTAGAGCCGCGATTCCTGCGGTCGATTTGAGCTGCAGCCCTTGTGGTTGTTTGAGCTGCAGCACTTGTGATCAGCTTTTGCAGCTTAATTGCCGCGATCAATCTTTACGGCTAGTTTTCGTGATTGTCCTTTGCGTTTGGTCTTCGTAATAAGCCACTATAATGCTATTTTCGTCCTCTGCTGGATCTTGCCAGGAGAGGACGTTTTTATAAGAGGCACAATAGTTATGTGGTTGGCTTGTGCAGTTGGAATTCGACATAATTCTTGGCTATCATGTCGCAAGACAAAAGAAAGGAAGTCTCTCATGAACGTAGAGCTTTTGCAATATCCTGAAAATCCCGAACGTGCCGTTGCGACAGCAGCGCGTCTTTGTTATGCACCTGTTGGCGCCAAAGAATTGATGGAAACCATGCCACCTGAGCGTGTGCAGAGCGTACTTTCGACCATTATGAAATCGGGTCATTTTTCTACGCTTGAGCATGTAAGCTACACCTTTGCGGTGGATGGAGTTTCACGCGCGCTTACTCATCAGCTGGTTCGTCATCGTCTTGCAAGCTTTAATCAGCAGTCGCAGCGCTATGTGAAATTCACTAAAGGGGTTGAAACGGTAAAGCCTCATACGGTAGAGGAAAACGAAGAGGCAAGCCAAGTGTTCGATGAAGCTCTTGAGGCGGTTATTGCGGGATACCAAAAGCTTTTAGAGCTGGGGATTCCTGCCGAGGATGCTCGTTATTTGCTGCCCAATGCTGCAGAAACCAAAATCGTAATCACTATGAATATTCGTGAGCTGCTTCATTTCTTTAGCCTGCGTTGCTGCAATCGTGCCCAGTGGGAAATTCGTGAATTGGCTCACAAGATGTTAGAACTCGTCAAGCCTACTGCTCCTTATATCTTTATGAATGCTGGTGCTCCTTGCATTCGTGGAAATTGTCCTGAAGGTAAGATGACGTGCGGCAATCCTTATCCTAAGGTGGTGCGCGAATAAGCTTATATGCAGCACCAAAACCGCCACGAAATAAAATCTGATTCAGTGCAAGAACAAGCCCGTAAAGGCTCTTGCGCTGAAAAACGTGTTTCTCAAAGCGAACTAAAGCGCCAAAGCGAACTAAAGCGTGCCTTCAGTGAAGACGGCCCGCACAAAACTCATATTGGGGGGCAGGCGCTCATTGAAGGCGTGATGATGCGCGGAAAAAACTGCTGGGCAGTAGGTGTTCGCGAGCCTGATGGAGGGCTTTTTGCGCAAGAATACCCGCTCTCCAAAAAAGGAAACCGTCCTTCTTGGTTTTCGTGGCCGCTAATTCGCGGGTGCGTCGCTTTAGTAGATTCGCTCACTCTTGGCTTCAAGGCACTAGAAATTGCTGCAAATAAAGCCTTCGATGATGAAGAAGAGCTTGAGGTCGAAAATGCTGTTGATGCAGACCCTAATACTAATGTGGATGTAGATCCTGGAGCTAGTGCTGACGTAGATCCTGGAGCTAGTGCTGGTGCGGATTCTAGAACCAGTGCTGACACAGATTCTGAAACCAGTGCTGAAGCAGATCCTGGAGCTAGTGCTGGCACAGATCCTAGAACCAGTGCTGACGCGGATCCTAGAAGTGGTTCTAAAGCAGGCATCGCTACGAACACTAATGCTGATAGTGACCCTGATACCGATGAGGGGATACTGAGTAAAACAGAAATGACGCTTGCGATGCTGCTTGGCGTTGTTCTTGCAGTGGCGCTCTTTATCTTGCTGCCCGCATTTATCTCCAACGTTACCGTTGGCGACTACGAGCAAAATCCTTTTGTTTGGAACATTGTTGATGGTGTAGTGCGTGTAGCGATTTTTATCTTCTACGTGTGGCTTATTGGACGAATGTCGGATATCAAACGCATGTTTTCATATCACGGAGCCGAACACAAAACTATCCATTGTTACGAGCATGGACTTGAGCTCACACCCGAAAACGCGCGGCAATTCCCACGACTTCACGTTCGCTGTGGAACGGCTTTTCTTATTATGGTGATGCTTATCGCTATTGTGGTTTATACCGTACTTCCTCTCGATGGGATTATTGCCCCTCTTGGAATATCGGGCCCAGCGGCATTTGTGCTTTTGATCGTTGCACGCATTGTGTTCTTGCCTATCATTGCGGGCATTTCATATGAAATCACGGTGAAGTGGGCAGGATCTCATCCTGAAAATCCTTTGGTGAAAGTGGTGTTGTGGCCGGGGATGCAGATGCAGCGTCTCACCACAAACGAACCTGATGATTCTATGCTTGAGTGTGCTATTGCTGCCATGAAATTGGTAGTAGAAAACGAAGCATCCATTTCGAAGAATCTATCGTAATACTTTATAGAGTAATGAGTTCTGCGGAAAAATTCGTGTATGCTGTACCGTATTGCGGTTAAATATCCGCACAAAAAGTAATCCCCGCACACGTAAATTAACGAGATCGGGGTTAAACCGTGTGAGCGATTGATGCCGTTTGGCGTTCATCACTTGTGGGCGCAGATGCCTTACTGGTATACGTAAGCGTTTGTCGAGCGAGACGCGCAACTGGAAGCGATGTGCGAGTTTGAAAGAGACGCGCAACTGTGATAGCAGCATCGACAAAACAATGATGCGCACTGCACAAGAGATGAATTAGTGAGGGGAAGCGGCAAGAAAAGGAGGAACCGCGTGAAACTGGTTGTAACCGAGAAGAACGACGCGGCTCAAAAAATTGCAGATTTATTGGGTGCAACAAAACCAAAAGCCGACAAAGTGTATTCAACTCCTGTATACCGTTTTACGGTTGAGGGTGAAGAATGGGTAACGATTGGTCTGAGGGGCCATATCTTAGAGCCTGATTTTGCGACGGCGCTTATTTATAAAAAGCGTGGCGGCTGGCGCGGAGTAAATGCCGAGGGTGAAATTATGGAAGCGGACATTCCAAAATCCCTTGCCCGTCCGCCCTTCAAAAAGAAAAAGCCCTTTACCGAAGATGGGGTAGAGCTTAAAGCGTGGAAGATGGAGGCGCTGCCCTATTTGGTATATGCGCCTATTGAAAAGCGTCCGAAAGAAAAAGATATTATTCGTTCGCTTAAAAACCTTGCGAAAAAAGCCGATTCAATCATTATCGCAACGGACTTCGACCGTGAAGGTGAGCTGATCGGCTCTGATGCACTTTCCTGTATTCAGGAAGTAAACACCACCGCACCAGTATCGCGTGCGCGCTATTCGGCGTTTACCAAAGAAGAAATAACGCATGCATTCAATAATTTAGTTACGCTTGATACGAACCTGGCAAGTGCTGGTGCATCCCGCCAGGACATCGACCTTATTTGGGGCGCGGTGCTGACGCGTTATCTTACGTTGGTGAAATTTGCAGGATATGGCAATGTGCGCTCATCGGGCCGCGTGCAAACTCCTACTCTTGCCTTGACTGTGGCACGTGAACGTGAGCGCCTGGCATTTGTTCCTGAAGATTACTGGGTTATCAAGGCTGATTTTGGTCAGGATCCCGATACGTTTAGTGCTCCTCATGCAACGGCACGCTTTAAATCTGAAGAGGCCGCCAATGCAGTTATGGAGCATATTGAAGGGGCAACGCATGCGCGTGTATCCGAAATTACCAAGCGCAAGCGTACGGTAGCTCCGCCTGTTCCGTTTAATACCACCTCTCTTATGGCGGCTGCTTCTGCCGAAGGGCTGTCTCCTGCGCGTACTATGCGCATTGCAGAGAGCCTCTATATGGATGGCTACATCAGTTACCCTCGTGTTGATAATACGGTCTATCCTTCTTCTCTTGATTTGGCAGCAACGCTGCGCACCATTATGGGAAATCCGGCCTACAAGCCTTACTGCGAGGATCTTCTTAAAAAAGGAACCTTGAAAGCAACTCGTGGCAAGAAGGAAACGACCGACCATCCTCCTATTTATCCTACGGCAAGCGCAACGCCGGACGATTTAGCACCTGCAGAATACAAACTCTACAACCTCATTGCTCGCCGCTTTATGGCAACCTTATCTGACGGTGCGGTTGTTGAGGGAACAAAGGTAGTTCTTGATGTTCAGGGTGAGCCATTTGTGGCGAAGGGTGACGTGTTAGTAAAGCCTGGATTTAGGGCAATTTATCCCTACGGTCTGAAAAAAGATGAGCAACTTCCCGCTTTAAGCGAAGGGCAGGAAGTGGTGTTTGGCGGTGCTACGTGCACCAAGAAGCAGACCGAGCCACCAGCACGTTATTCTCAAGGCAGGCTCATTCAGGAAATGGAAAAGCTGGGACTTGGTACAAAGTCTACGCGCCATTCGATCATTGAGCGTTTGTATACCGTGAAATATATCCAAAACGACCCCATTGAACCTTCTCAGCTTGGTATGGCGGTCTGTGATGCTCTCGATAAATTTGCGCCTCATATCACTCATCCTGAAATGACTGCTGAATTAGAAGAGGAAATGGATAACATTGCTCTTGGTCAAAAGACTAAGGGTGAAGTGGTTATGAATTCGCGCAATTTGCTCTCTGAACAGTTGGCTGATTTGCTCCCTCATTCTGAGGAGGTAAAAGATGCCCTTGCTGATGCTGTTGCGGCAGATGCATACGTGGGTCCTTGTCCAAAGTGCGGTAAGGATTTGCAGCTGCGCACTTCGCAAAAAACGCGCTCCATGTTTATTGGATGCTCGGGTTGGCCTGATTGTGATGTGACCTACCCACTTCCTAAGGGCAAAATTGAAGCCCTAGATGAAAAGTGCCCTGTATGTGGCATGCCTCAAATTAAGGTGACGGCATTTCGTTCGAAGCCACGGGTGCTGTGCATTGATCCGGAATGCGAAACCAACAAGGAACCCGACGTAGTGGTGGGTGAGTGTCCTGCCTGTGCGGCGCAGGGAAAGCATGCCAAACTTATTGCGCGCAAAAACCCTCGTACCCTTAAGCGTTTTATTCGATGTGAAAATTACGATGAATGTGGCACGGGTTATCCTTTGCCTCAGTACGGTGCGCTTACCGCAACAGATGAAGTATGCGAAAGCTGCGGAGCCCCTCTGGTGATCGTAACGACCAATCGTGGTCCATGGAAGTTGTGTCCAAACTTCAACTGCCCTGCGAAAAAGGAAGCAGAAGAAAAGAAGGCGGCTGCCAAGGAGGCAAAGGCCGCTAAGGGATCAGCTAAAGGATCGGCCAAGGGATCAAGCAAAACAACCAAGGCTAAGGCAGGAAAATCCACCAAGACAGCCAAGACCTCTCGGGGCACAAAGAAGACGACAAAGAAAGCTTCAAGCAAGTCAGAAGCTTCGAACAAGGCAGAAGCTTCAAGTAAGACAGAGTCTTCTGAGGAATAGGGCAGGCAAAACGAGTAAATCAACTTGCGGGCAGGCGTAAGCTTGCCCGTGTGATTTATACGCTCTCTTGTCTCAAGAGTATAAAAAGTACGATAATAAGGTTCACCGCGACGAGAATCGCGCCTTACTGATTAAAACAAAGAGGAGCTAATACTATGAGCAAAGTAACCATCGTAGGTGCAGGTAATGTAGGTGCTACCGCAGCACATATCATTGCTTCAAAAAATCTTGCCGACGTTGTTCTGGTGGATGTTGCAGAAGGTCTTCCTCAGGGCAAAGCGCTCGATATGATGCATATGCGTTCGGTGGAAAAGTTTACGGTAAACGTTACTGGTACCAATGACTATGCGGCTACTAAAGATTCTGACGTGGTAGTTATCACGGCTGGTATTGCTCGTAAGCCTGGCATGACACGTGAAGATTTGCTTGGGGTTAACTCAGGTATTATGTCATCTGTTATCGAGCAGGCTATGGAAGCTTCTCCAAATGCAATCTATATTTGTGTTACCAACCCTCTTGACGTTATGACCTACCTTGCTTTCAAGAAATCTGGCCTTCCTGCCAATCGCTTGATGGGCATGGGTGGTGTGCTGGACTCTTCTCGCCTTTCTTTTGCGGTATGTGAAAAACTTGGTTGCGATCCTGCCGATGTGGAAGCGTGGGCTTTGGGCGCTCATGGCGAAGGTATGGTTTGCTGGCCTCGCTTTACTACGGTAAAGGGCACTCCTATTACCGAGCTTTTAAGTGCAGAAGAAATCGAAGAAGTTACCAAGCGTTGCACCAAGGGTGGTGCTGAGGTAGTAGCCTTCTTGAAGACAGGTTCGGCCTACTATGCTCCTGGTGCTTCTATTGCAAAGATGGTTGAAGCTATTCTTACCGATTCCAAGGAAGTTATGAGCGTTTGTGCGTACATCGAGGGTCAGTATGGCCTCAACGATTTGTACATGAATATTCCTTGCCGTTTGGGAAAGAACGGTGTTGAGGAAATCGTTGAATTTGATCTCACCGAAGAAGAAATGGCTGCTTTGCATGAATCTGCAGCAAGTGTAGCGAAGGGCTTAGAGAACCTTCCTGAATAAAAAGGATGTCTACCTTAATGAAAGTAGTTACCGCAGCCAGCGTGCATGACGCGCTGGCTTCCCTTATTCCACGGCTTGCAAGCGTTCTTCCCGATGATATTTTGGCGGGACTGATGACCGCTCGCGAAGTTGAGACAGGCGAACGGGCGCGTATTGTGCTTGATCAGCTCGTGGAAAACGCACGTATCGCAAAACAGGATAAGGTGCCAATTTGTCAGGATACTGGCACGGTGTGGGTTTGCTTGGAAGTAAGCCCTGATGTGTTGGTACCGGGAAATGTGCTTTCTGGTGTCAATGATGCGGTGGCGCAGGCCTACGATAAGGCACGTTTGCGCAAATCGGTGGTGCACGATGCGTTGTTTGATCGTTCGAACACTGGCACTAACGCGCCCGCATTTTGCGAGATTCATACGGTTGACAAGCCAGGAGTTGCCCGTCTTCACGTAATGCTTAAAGGTGGCGGGTCAGACAACGCAAGCCGCGTGGTAATGCTTACTCCTAGTGCTGGCAAGCAAGGGGTCATTGATACTGTTTTGCAGTGTGTGCGTGAAAAGGCAGCAAATGCTTGCCCACCTTTAATTGTTGGTGTTGGCATCGGCGCGACTTTTGATAAGGTTGGGGGTCTTGCAAAGCATGCACTCATGCGCCCTTTAGGGCAGCACCATCCCGATCCTCAAACAGCTGAATTTGAGGCAGAACTACTCAGTGCGATCAATGCGACAGGTATTGGAGCTGGTGCATTAGGTGGCTGCACGACTGCGTTGGGAGTACGGGTAGAAACGGCACCTTGTCATATTGCGGCACTTCCCGTTGCAGTTAATATGGGTTGTTCGGCAATGCGTCGTGCAACGGTTGATCTTGCGTGCAAAGAATTGCCCAAAGAGGCTTTAGTGCAAACGCTTCAAAACGAGATGTTTGAAAGCAAGGAAAGCGGGGAAGGGGAGTAACTATGGCAAAACAAGAACCAATCCGTTTGACCCTTCCGCTTGATCGTGAAGTTGTTAAAACCCTTAAAGCAGGGCAAGCGTGTATGCTGAGTGGCCCTTTGTTTACCTTGCGTGATGCGGGTCATCAGCGTTTGCTTGAGGAAATGGCATCTGATAATAACCTTCCCTACGGGCTTTCAGATCAAACGATTTTTTATGCAGGGCCTACGCCTGAGGCAGCGGGTCGTCCGTTTGGTGCCATTGGCCCTACGACGGCTTCTCGCATGGATTTTGCAGCACCCCATCTTATGGATTGCGGGGTTGTTGCAACGGTTGGCAAGGGAACGCGCAGTGAGGCAGTACGCCAGGCCTGCATACGAAACTCTGGCGTGTATTTTGTTGCCGTGGGAGGCGCAGCTGCGTATCTTGCTAAGTGTGTGAAGTCGTGCGAAACACTAGCCTATGACGATTTAGGCACTGAAGCGCTTCGTAAGATTGAAGTTGTTGATTTTCCTGTGTTTGTTGGTATAGACACTGAAGGAAACGACATTTACTCCCTTTGATTGATAGGATTATCCGTGACCAGTACACAAGAAACTTCTACGGGACCGGGCATTTTTATCACCTTTGAAGGTGGTGACGGAGCCGGCAAAACAACGCATATTACCTTTCTTTCTTCCTGCCTTCGTGAAATGGGCTATGAGGTTTTATGCTTGCGTGAGCCGGGTGGAACCGAAATTGGGGAATCTTTGCGTCAGATTGTTCTGGATCCAGAAAATTCTGATATGTCTGATCAAACGGAGCTTCTTATCTATGAAGCTGCGCGTGCTCAGATTGTCAAAGAAGTGATTATCCCTGCTCTTGCACGAGGCGCGGTTGTCCTTTTGGATCGTTTTTATGATTCTACTATTGCCTATCAGGCATATGGGCGCGGTTTGCCGTTGACCTTTGTTCGTCAGGCAAATATTTTTGCCTGCCAGGGAGTGCATCCTTGTCGCACTATTTTATTGACCACACAAGCGTCGGCAGAAGTTGGTCTTGATCGTGCGACCCACCACGGCGATGCTGATCGTCTTGAGCTGGCGGGTGCGGATTTTCATGCACGGGTAAATGCTGCCTTTTTAAGTCTTGCTGCTGAAAATCCTGCGCGAATTCGTGTGGTTTCATCGGCAGGTCCTAAGGATGAAACAGCTCGAGCAATTTTTCATGAATTAGCCGATATCTTTGACTGGGGTCCCGATAGCAAGGTTTGGAAGCCGGGCTTTTTTGATCCTATTTTGGCGCGAGATACTTCGGAAAAAGTACAAATATCATTGGGTGAATAAGTATTGTGAGTGATGTTTTTGACGCCATATTTGGGCAACCGAGGGCACGAGAGTTCTTTCGTGCCTCTATTGCTTCGGGTCGTGTAAGCCACGCCTACCTCTTTACCGGCCCGGCTGGTTCCAATAAAACGACGGCAGCGTATGCCTTTGCTCAGGCAATTTTGTGCAAAGATCACGGCTGTCGCACCTGCGATGACTGTCGTCGAATTGAGCGCAGAAAACATCCCGATGTCCATTTCTATGCACCTGAAGGTGCACAAGGTTATCTTGTCGAGCAAATTCGCGAAATAGTTTCAAGTGTGTCTCTTGCGCCAATTCGGGCAAGGGGCAAGGTATATATTCTTGATCGTGTTGATTTGCTTGGGGTTAGTGCCGCGAATGCGTTTTTAAAAACGCTTGAAGAACCTGTTGAAGGCGTCACGTTTATCCTGCTGGGACGAACACGAGAAGCGGTGTTGCCCACGATTGTTTCTCGTTGCCAGGTGGTGCCGTTTCGTCATATTCCTGCCCGTGAGGCAGCAGGTATTCTTTCACAAAAAACAGGGGTAACACCCCAGCAAGCTCGCATTGCCATTGAGGCATGCAATGGTTCTATTACACGCGCTATGAGCTTTGCCAAAAGTGCCGAAAGATCGGAATTTCGTGCACGTATCATGGAAGTGCTAGCCAATTTGGCACTCAGTGACGAACGAGATGTTTTGGAATATGCTGCTGAGTTAATTGAACGCGCAAAGGCTCCCTTGGATAATGTGCGAACTCAGCAATCAGAAGAGCTGGCGGAATCGGCCGATTTCTTAACAAAGACGGCCTTAAAACAAATCGAGCTTCGTCATAAACGTGCTTTGAGTATGGCGACGCGCGAATCACTTAATCAAACCACTTCTATTATTCGTTCGTGGTTACGTGATGTTTTGATGATTTCCTCAGGAACACCTGAGCTGATAGTAAATATAGATCAACGAGAAGTACTGGAACGTGCCGCTCAAAATGTAACGCCAGTGGGTATCATGAGCGCATTACGTGAAGCGTACAAGACTGATGAAACGCTTAGCTATAATGTTTCTCCAGAGACATGTTTAGACGTACTTCTTTTTTCGATAAGAGAGGTTTTGAATGGTTCGGGTAACCCCCATTAAACTCCAGGCTGGAACCAGAGTGCTTTGGTTTGATCCAGCTGAATATAACGTATGTGCTGGCGATCGAGTAATTGTGAGCACCGAACGCGGTTCGGAATTTGGTGTTGCTACGGCAGACATCATGGAAGTAAGTGATGAAATGATCGCCCAGCTAAAATCGCCCTTAAAGCCTGTTTTACGCATTGCGGACGAGGCTGACATCGAGCGAGCAGAAGAACTGCGCCAAAAAGGCGAAGACGCCCTTTCTACCTTTAAGGAATTAGCTGCTGAGGCAAGCGATCAAATGAGGCCCGTGATGGTTGAATTCTTGTTTGATGGCGATAAGGCAGTTTTTTATTTTGAGTCAGAAGAGCGCGTTGATTTTCGTGACTTAGTGCGCAAGCTTGCCAGCGTATTTCATGTACGAGTAGATATGCGCCAAATCGGAGTTCGTGATGGCGCCCGCATGATTGGTGGCTTAGGTCACTGCGGACAAGAGCTCTGTTGTGCTCGTATGGGCGGCGAATTTTCGCCGGTTTCTATCCGTATGGCAAAAGAGCAGAATCTTTCGCTTAATCCGCAGAAAATTTCTGGTTGCTGTGGCAGGTTAATGTGCTGTTTGCGCTACGAATACGAAGCTTACAAAGAGGTAAATGCACGTGCTCCTAAGATGGGTTCAAAAATTGAAATCCCTGAAGGATTTGCAAAGGTAACTGAAATTAATGTGCCCCTTGAGCGTGTCACGCTCCAGCTAGAGGACGGTAAAACATTCAAAGTTCCTCTCGAGGAAATGGAGGTTGCAGGCGAAGGGAAGCGTCCAAGCCGTATTAGCAAAGAAGTGTTTGAGCGCTATGCCTCAACGGATCCCTTCACCATGCTTGAGCTTTCTTCCTCATCATCGAATTTGGAAGTTTCATCCTTTACCCACGAAGACAAGCTTGCAGAGCCTGAAGCTCGCCTGATAAAACAGCCTCGAGGTGAAGGAGGCTCTAAAACCTCTAAAGAAGATAAACATCGCAAGCCACGTCGTCGTCGCAGCGTTGAAGTGTCGGCTGATGGGGTTGTGCAGGTAAAGGAAAATAATCGCGGGGATACTGCTGGTGAAAAAGAGCAGCAAGGCAGCACCACCCATAAACGTGATCGAGACGATGCACGTACAGAGAAGGACTCCCGTCGTGATCAACGCGAAAAACGACGCGAAAATCAGCGCGAGCGCAGGCAGCGCCATAGTTCTTCTCGTCGTTTAGAGCAGTCGCAAGACAGTCAAATAAATCGCCCAAATCGCGAAAAGCGTGAACGCAGCGCTGAGCGCAATAGCAATCATAACAACCACGGGGATCGCGCTTCGCAAGCAGAGCGCACAACTCGCAGCGAGAAGAGGGGTAGAAACGATCGCGGCAATCAATCACTGCGTTCTAATCGCAGCGATCGCTCTTCACGTAAGCGTCCGGGACAAAAATCTTCAGGGGTGCGTAATGCACCGATAAAATCACATCAATCAGAGCGTCATGCAAATCATTCAGCGCAGCAAAGTCAAGCGGCGTCTGGCGAGGTAAAGCAGGCAGGTTCTCACCGTAGACCTCGTCGTCGCCAGCGTAAAGCAGGAGGGGATGTAAACAATGCAAAATAAAGACTATGCGCTTTTAACTGATTTATACCAGCTGACTATGGCCCAGGGTTATTGGGCATGCGGCAAAGTGGAAGAACAGGGGTGCTTCCATATCTTTTTCCGTGATCCTCCATTCAATGGGGGATTTGCTGTTGCAAGCGGTATGGATCACATTGCTGAAGTGATTGAAAACTTCAAAATAACCGATGAAAACATTGCCTACCTCGCTTCCTTGGATGCTCCCGGTGGCGGCAAGTTGTTCAATCCTGATTTTCTTGAGTACTTGCGTACCTTGGAATTAAACGTTGATATTGATGCGGTGCGCGAGGGTACAGTTGTTTTCCCAAACGATCCTTTTGTGCGCGTTATTGGTCCTGTTTTGCAGTGCCAGCTTTTAGAAACCCAGCTGCTTAATTGCGTGAATTTCGAAACGCTGGCTGCTACCAAGGCGGCACGAATCTGTCATGTTGCAAAAACGCCGGTAGCAGAATTTGGCCTTCGTCGTGCGCAGGGCGAGTCGGGTGGCCTTCGTGCTTCGCGTGCTTGCATTGTAGGTGGCTGTGCTTCTACCTCTAACGTTTTAGCGGGTCGTATGTTCGGGCTTCCTGTATCAGGAACTCATGCTCATGCTTGGGTTATGGCCTTTGATAATGAATTGGAAGCTTTCCGTGCTTATGCACGCGAATTTCCTACCAACTGCGTGTTGTTGGTGGATACCTATGACGTGGAGCAGGGCCTTAAAAACGCCATTACGGTTGGTCTTGAAATGAAGGAGCGCGGCGAGCACTTAACAGGTGTTCGTATCGATTCGGGCGACTTGGCATGGCATGCGAAGTTGGCTCGTAAGATGCTTGATGAAGCAGGCCTTAGTGATACTGGCGTTGTTCTTTCAAACGATCTGGACGAATTTACGATCAAGTCCATTTTGGATTCTGGTGCGCAGGTTGCTTCATGGGGTGTAGGCACCAAGATGGTAACTGCATATGATCAACCAGCTTTAGGCGGTGTCTACAAGCTTGCGGCAAAGCGCCAAGGAAACGAAGGCGAATGGAAGCCTATCATGAAGGTAACCGGTCAGTCGTCCAAGCAAACCGTGCCAGGCGTTTTAAATATTCGTCGTTACTTCCATGAGTCAGGCAAGCTTGCTGGTGATATGGTTTATGACGTTAATTATGGCATTGATCGAGAGCGCATTGTTGATCCTGCTGATGAACTTCGCCAGAAAGATTTGTCTAATAAGCGCTACATTACCTTACTTGAGCCTCTTGCCCGTGGAGGCAAAGTGGTGTTGAAGCAAGAATATCGCGATGCTTTGATTGCACGTGATTATTGTCGCGAGCAGTTAGAGTTGCTTGATGAAAGCCAAACACGAATCGTCAACCCACATTCGTACCCTGTAGGGTTGGAATATGCACTGTTCTACCGTCGTCACGAACTAGCTTCGCGCTTACTGGGGCTTCTGTAGACAAACGACTTGAGAGTAGCCCAAATGTTTGTTGGGCTATCGGAAAGGCACCGTAGATGATCAGAATTGTGACCGACTCGGTAGCGTCTTTGCCTTCAGAGATCGCGCAAAAAGAAAACGTTGAGGTAGTTTCGCTTTACCTCAACGTTGAGGGGGAAGAATACGCGGATTCAGATATGGATGTCGATGCGTTTTATGAGCGTATTCATGAAATGGCAGACAATCCTCCCACCTCAAGTCAGCCTTCACAGGCAAAGCTGGAATCGCTGTTTGAATCGATTGCAAAAGCGGGCGACGAGGTTTTAGGTATTTGGATCTCTTCCAAACTATCAGGAGCGTTTGAAGGGGTCCTCCGTGCAGCACGCGCAGTTGAATCACGCAACATTGATTTTTCCTACTGCATGATTGATTCTTCTTCCTGCGGATACGATGAGGCGTTTCCTGTACTGGCGGGTATTCGCTCGGTCAAGGAAGGAAAAACGCTTCGCGAAGCGGCCTGCGATGTGCTGGAATCTATTAAAAGCACGCGTTTTCTTTTTACGCCCGAAAGCCTTACCTTTTTGCAAAAGGGTGGACGTATTGGTGGTGCGGCTGCTTTGTTGGGAAACCTTATTAAGCTATCGCCGGTTTTGACGGTTGTTGATGGCATTCCTCAGGCAATGGCTAAGGTTCGTACTCAGAAAAAGGCTCTTGCGAAAATAATTTCGATCTTAGAAGAAGATCGAAAGGCAAGTGGTGGCCTTAAAAACTTAGTGGTGCATTATATTGGTGAAAAGGCACCAGCGCTTACGTGGGCGCGCGAGGTAATTGAACCTCTGCTCGGTCATGCTGTTGAAGTTCATCCGGTCAGCCCTGTGGTGGGACTTCATGTAGGGCCTGCGATGGGAATTGCGTATGAATGCAATGCACCCCTTGAAGGAAAAATTACTAAAGATGTTTCGTCGTTAGCGGTTTTTAGCTAAGTGAAGAGAAGGGATGGAAACAGTGGCAATCAAATGTAACCTTATTATCGATTCCTGCTGTGACTTGCCTCATGACGTGGTGGATAGAGAAGGCGTGTATCTTGTTAACTTTCCCTACTTTGATGACGATGGTGAGCACCTAGACGATTTGTATCAAAGCAACACTGCCCATGATTTTTATGAAGGTATGAGAAACGGAAGCGAGCCTCATACGGCGCAAGTTCCTATGCAAGCACTTCAGGAAGCTTATCAATGGGCAATTGATCAGGGGATTCCAACGGTGTACTTAAGCTTTTCAAGCGGACTTTCGGGTACGTTTGATACGGCAGCGATACTTCTTGAACAGGTAAAGTCTGAAAATCCCGATTTCGAATTGTATTTGGTGGACACCAAGCTTGCTTCGGTGGCAGAAGCACTGTTGGTTTTTGAAGCGCTCAATCAGCGTGAAAAGGGTCTTAGTGCCAAGGAAATGGTTACCTGGGCTGAGGAAGCACGCTATTTTGTCGATGCTCAGTTTATGGTGGATGATCTTGAAGCACTGCGCCGTGGCGGACGTATTCCTTCTTCGGTTGCATTTGCGGGTTCAAAACTTGACGTAAAACCGCTTTTGGGAATTGATATGGAAGGAAAGCTTGCCTTGACGGGCGTTGCTCGTGGTCGTAAAAAGGGCGTTAAGTCGTTAGTGGACTACTGGAAGAAACGCCGTGCGGATGAAAGCCCCGGACAAAATGTTGTTGTAGGGGATGCTGACTGTCCTAAAGATGCCGAGCGTCTGATATCTCTTCTTAACAAGGAAGATGAATCGTTGTTGGTTTTGCCCTCAAGTATCGGACCTGTTATTGGTAGCCACGTAGGTCCAGGAATGCTGGCGGTAGTATTTTGGGGCCCCGACAAGCGTAAAGACTTATCGGTTGCCGATCGTATCGCAAGCAAGGTTCGCGGAAAGTAAACCCATCGGCGAGAAAAAAGTTTATGTGAGTCTTATCGGTGTTGTTTTCAAGAGCTTTGTGGAAAACAAACGCGTTGGCTAGAAAAAGAGCAATTGAAAGGCAAGAAAGGCAGAGTATATATGGCTTCGCAAGAGGTTAAAACGTTTAGTTTTGCAGGAGATTCTTATGTTTGCTCCTGTTTGGAGACATCGTTGAAGGCTGCGGGATTTGCCTTGTGCGATATACCTGAGGCGGACGTGGTTTTTACATATTGTGTAAGTGAATCTGCCTTGGAGGATCTCTATTACGACAGCAAGGGTCTTTTGCAGTCAACCAAAAAGGATGTCATTCTTGTTGACTTAAGTCCCTCTACCGTTTCTTTTGCACAAGAGCTTTGCGCAATGGGATCAGTAAGTGAAAAGCACGTATTAGATGCGCCCCTGGTGGTGCAAAATGTGGTGCTTGAACATGCCTTTTCTGAAGTAAACAACCTCTCGATAGTTGCCGGTGGCTCTGAAGAGGTGTTCAAACGTGCAGAGCCAATGCTTCGTGCCTTGGCGGCTAAGGTTATGTGGATGGGTAAGGCTGGCTGTGGTCAGGCAACAAAAGCAGCCTTTACGCTTACCTCCTGCGCAACGTTGGTCGGTCTTGTGGAGGCATACGCCTCTTTGCAGTCTTCGCGGATGCAAGAAGCGCAGGTTGATCAAGAAGACTTTCTGGATGTTGCGCTGTCTCTTCGGATGCTCAATCCTGCTCAGGAAGCTTTTGTACAAGCAATGGATGAAAACGAGTTTGAGGGAACCTCATTTACAATCGAACATCTGATGGGAGAAGTGGCGGCGGCCCTAGCGTGTGTGGATGATGGCGATGTTATTCTTCCTCAGGCTGAATCGAGCTTTCGTTTAATGGAGCTGCTTGCTATGGTTGGCGGTGTTACCTACAGTCCTGCTGCGTTGAAGTTGGTATTTGCCGATGAAGAAACAAGCAAGAAGTATGGCCTTGATTGGTCTCGCGCAGAAGGCGCTTACGATCATGATCATGATGGGGAAGATCATGAATGCACGTGTGACGATGATGATGAGTGCAATTGCGGCCACCATCACCACCACGACTCTCAGACAGGTTCTGGCTATATAAGTTTTTCTTCAAATTAAACAGAGCGCTCAGTGTTTAAAGTGTTCACTTGCTTGCACCTTGGAATAAAAGCCAAAGAAGACGAGAAGCTTTCGGGAAAATGAAGAGCTTCTAGAGGTCAAACTTATGTCACGCCGAACTATATTGGAGCTGTTGTAAGCGCCTAAGAGGAATCAAAGTAATGGATAATGCCGAAACGTACACTGCCCCCTACAAAGCTTGCAGGGTATGTCCTCGTGCCTGCGGGGTTGATCGTACTGCAGGTGAATTGGGCGTTTGTCGGGCACCTGCAACACTTCGAATCGGACGCGCGGCGCTTCACTGGTGGGAAGAACCTTGTTTGGTAGGAGAACAGGGAAGCGGCGCGGTGTTTTTCTCGTTCTGTCCGCTGGGATGCGTGTATTGCCAAAATGAAGATTTGGTAGCGGGAGCGGGTGTCGAGGTTAGTTTTGCGCAGTTCAAACAAACGCTTCTCAGGCTGCAAAATGAAGAGCATGCAGCAAATATCAATTTAGTAACCCCTTCGCATTATGTGCCTACTATCGCAGAGGCTCTTCGCCAATTGCGAGGAGGTTCAGATCAGCACAAGTCTGCGGACCATGACGAGACGACAAAATTAAGAATCCCTGTGATGTACAACACCTCAAGCTTCGATTCGGTTGAGAGCCTTCAGCAGCTTCGAGGATTAATCGATATTTATCTGGCAGATTTTAAATACGTCTCTTGCGATATTGCCCAAAAGCTTTCGCATGCCAGGCAGTATCCCGCTCTTGCCCTTGCCGCTCTTGATGAGATGGTTTCCCAGATTGACTCGTGGGAAGAAAACGAAGAGGGGCTTCTCCAAAAAGGGGTTATTGTTCGGCATTTGGTTTTGCCAGGACACGTGGAAGAGTCCCTTCGCGTTCTCAAAACGATTCATGATCGTTATGGCAAGCGGGTTCGGCTGAGTATCATGAATCAATATACGCCTCTACGTTCAGAACTTGCTCAATATGGGCTTGCGGGCAAAGTGAGCGACGAGGAATATGAAACGGTACTCGACTATGCCGATTACTTGGGGATTGAAGATTATTTCTGGCAAGAAGGTGGCGCCGCTACCGAGAGCTTTATTCCAGTCTTCGACGGAACAGGGGTTGCTTTTTCTTAACGGAATAACTGTGGGCTGTAATGCCCGCGGGGGGTGTGATACTCGCGTGCCGCAATGCCTGCGGGCTTGCAATACTTTTGGGTTGCGGACAGAAAGCAGACGGGTTTGGCTGGTGGACGTGGGCTTTGCTTAAAGAAAGATATCAAAGAAAAAATTTCGCATTTTTAAAAGACTTATGGCATAATGGTTAACGCTTTTGCCGGCATGGCGCAACGGTAGCGCAACTGATTTGTAATCAGTGGGTTGCGGGTTCGATTCCTGTTGCCGGCACCATGCAATTTCGCAAGCCGTCGAGGTGGTTACTTCGGCGGCTTGTTTTTTGCTTATAACCTTGCGCTTGCAATTCTGTTTGCTATTCGATGATATCTGGCCAGGGTTAATGGTCTATAACCCTCTGGCTATTCGATAGTATCTGGTAGAAGGCTAGTCAAAGTCGTACGTGTCAATTTCCTCTAAGGTTTCAACTTTGATGCAGATCTCAGTTCCATTTTCGTCCATATACCAGCAGTAATGACCATGGCTGTCTTCGGTAAAGGAAAGAATATCCCACTCCATATAGCGACGGAGATTGGTTTCATTAGGCTCGACATTGACATATTCGAGCACCATGCTGGCAGCTTCTAATTCTCTTTCACTAAGATTTTCAATCATCGTCTCTCCTTGAAAAAAGCCCCGCAGAATGGTTGATACTGCAGGGCGAGGTAAGTGAATAAGTGTCTTGTCTTATGCAGGATTTTGCATGATAACCGCAACGAAGGTAAGAGGTTCGGTGTCGCTTACATTTTTGATGCCGTGAGTGCTTCCGCTTTCACAAAGCATGGCATCTCCCGGGGCCACCTCGTATTCAACACCGTTTTCGGTATAGATTGCCTTGCCAGAGGTTACAAAATACAGTTCGCATTCTCCGGTGTGCTCATGGATACCAAGTGAGCTAGAGGGCTCTACGGTAATTTGGGAGAGGTAGGTGCACTTGCCGCCAACTTCTGCGATTTTCTCTTCGGAAAGCAGGCGGTCACGAATCATGGCACCGTCTCCGCCATTAACGTTTTCTACGCGCTGGGTTTCTCGGTTGCTGTAAACAGGCATAACGTCCTCCTTGAGTTTTGTTTTCTCTATTGTAGGTGAATTTGCGCGAGTTATCTCACTGCAGAATTGACATACACAAAAAAGCGCTCCCTGTATAAGAGAGCGCTTCTAAGTGCTTTTGTTTGTTCAAAGCAGATTTGTTATGTGTAAAGAAAATTAAACGGTACCCATCTGCCAGGAGTTAAGATAGGCAGCTTGTTCAGCAGTAAGGGTATCGATGGAAACCCCGAGTGTTTCAAGCTTTAGGCGGGCAATAGAGTTGTCGATATCTGCGGGGACATCGTAGCAATCAGGTGCCATTTCGTCAGAATGCTTAGCCATAAACTCAGCACAAAGAGCCTGGTTGGCAAAGCTCATATCCATTACTGAAGCAGGATGACCTTCGGCGCATGACAGGTTTACTAAACGACCTTCAGCTAACAAAACTACTTTGTTGCCTTGAGGAAGAGTGTATTCTTCGACGAAGGGGCGAAGCGTTTTGTGCTCAGTTGCATTTTCTTCAAGCCAGGGGATGTTGATTTCGGAATTGAAGTGGCCAGAATTGCATACAATTGCGCCATCTTTCATGTTTTCGAACATGGGGCCATCGATTACGTTCAGATCGCCCGTTACCGTTACCCACACATCGCACAATGCGGCTGCTTCAACGGCAGGCATAACGCGGAATCCGTCCATAATTGCTTCGAGTGCTTTAAGTGGGTCAACCTCACATACGATAACTTGCGCACCCATGCCGCGACCGCGCATAGCAACACCTCGTCCGCACCAGCCGTAACCAGAAACAACAAGGGTGCGTCCTGCGAGAAGACGGTTGGTTGCTCGAATGATGCCGTCGAGAGTGGATTGACCTGTGCCATAGCGATTGTCGAAGAAGTGCTTAGTTTTCGCTTCGTTGACTGCAATGATGGGATATTTAAGGGCTCCTTGTTTTGCCATAGCAGCAAGACGGATAACACCTGTAGTGGTTTCTTCGGTGCCGCCAATGATGGTTTCAAGTGCATCGGTGCGTGTTTCATGGATGCGTCCGACAACATCAGCGCCGTCGTCCATGGTGATTTGTGGGAGAGTGTCAATAACAGCATCGACATGCTCGTAGTAGGTTTGGGTGTTTTCGCCCTTAATGGCGTATACCGGGATTTCGAAGTGCTTTACCAGGGCTGCAGCTGTGTCGTCCTGAGTGGAAAGAGGATTGGAAGCACACAGGGTTACTTCGGCACCACCTGCTTTTAAGGTGCGCATCAAGTTGGCCGTTTCGGTGGTTACATGCAGGCATGCACCAATGCGAACACCTTGGAGAGGCTTTTCTTTTTCAAAACGCTCACGGATAGACGCAAGAACTGGCATATCGCGATCTGCCCAAAGAATACGATCGAGGCCAGCATCTGCGAGGGTTATGTCTTTGATATCGTAGTTCATGGGAACCTCCTTAACTAGGTAAAGGGTACCACGGAAGTCCCTTGTAGCTGTATCAGGCAAGATTCATTTATGAGATTTCTTTACTTTCGTTGCGGATAGGAGTGTGGAGGCATTGTGCAGACATCGTGTTCGGAATGCGAAAGGAAGGGTGTTTCTTGGGACAACAAGCAACAAATTGTTTACTTAACGTGTTATGTTTTCAATAAAAGTCTATAATCGCCAAAGCAGAAGTGCGCAAAAGCGCATACAGAAGAGGTATCGCTGTTACAGGGCATTGAATGTATGCAGGTGGCAGCATAAAAGAAAAAATGAGGCACAGCTAAAGGAGCCTTTGTGTTAGAGGAAATGCTTTCGTCCCTTTCGTTTGTGGACTTTTTTAATACGTGCGTATTTATAGTGTTTACGTGCTGCTACGCATATCAAATCATCTATGTGTTTATTTCCTTAGCTAAAAAACCTCCCGAGCTTACGGCTAAGAAGAACCATCGTTATGCTGTTCTGATTTCTGCTCGTAATGAAAATGCAGTTATCGGGGACCTTATTCACAGTATTCGCGTTCAGAACTATCCTCAAGAACTTATTGATATTTTTGTTATTGCTGATAATTGCACCGATAACACCGCAGCAGTTGCCCAAGAGGCGGGCGCTATTGTATTTCCTCGCTTCAATAAAGAAGAAATTGGCAAGGGATATGCACTTGACTACGGGTTTGCGTGTATCCGTCAGCACTATGCGGACAATAACTACGAAGCATATTTTGTCTTTGATGCGGATAACGTATTGGATGTTAACTACTTCCGCGAAATGAATAAGGTATTTGATAACGGTGCTCTTGCTTCAACAAGCTACCGCAATTCAAAAAACTATGGTTCCAATTGGATTACGGCAGGTTATGCCGTATGGTTTATGCGAGAAGCAAAGTATTTGTCTCAAGCACGCCTGACGCTGGGCACGAGCTGTATGGTATCGGGTACCGGTTTCTTTATCAGCGCAAAGGTAATTGATGAAATGGGCGGATGGAAATACCATCTTCTCACCGAAGACATTGAATTTTCCGCTGATAGCATTATTCATGGTCGCCGTATTGCTTATTGTCCAACAGCGATGCTCTATGACGAACAGCCCCTTACTTTCCGCGATTCCTGGAACCAGCGTTTTCGCTGGGCTAAAGGCTTTTACCAGGTGTTCTTTGGATATGGTGGAAAGCTTTTCAAGGGCATCTTCACCAATTCGAAGGGTTCTCGGTTTGCCTGCTATGACATGCTGATGACGGTATGTCCTGCAATGCTGCTTACCATAATTACGATCGTGTTTAATGCCGCGATTATTATCTTGGGTCTTACCGGAGTCATGTCGACGGGCGTGATGATAACCTCATCCCTTTCCTCGATTTTCTTCTGTCTGTTTAACTTCACGTTGTTTATGTTTATGTTTGGCGCTCTGACCACCTTTACCGAGTGGGATAACATTCATGCGCCTGCACATAAAAAGATTCTGTATATGTTCACCTTCCCTCTATTCATGATTACCTACATTCCTATTGCTTTGGTTGCTTTGGTTAAAAAAGCTTCTTGGAAGCCTATTCAGCACAGTATTTCGGTGGATGTACAGGAGTTTGCTCAGGCAAATGCAAAGGACACCGATCGCATCTAAGCGCGGCTAAAGGTAAGAGCGCAAATTGAGGCAGAGCTGGCCAAACGCAGAATACGCGCTGCGGCAAAAAGGGTAGCGCCGGTGGTCATAACATCGTCAACAAGTATGATCCTTCGATAGGGCAGAAGCATTTTGCGCGCATCGGTGTGCAAGGTAAACGAGTTGCTCATATTAGTAAGCCTTTCCTGACCACCAAGTAAGCGCTGATCTTTTCTCGTTTTAACCGCTAGTGCGGATACGGCGGGAAGGGATGATTGCTTTTGGAGATGGTTGGTTATAAGGCACAGGTGGTCGAATCCACGTGTTTTTTTGGCCGACTGGCGGGTAGGAATGGGAACAAGGACGGCATTGTTTTTCCAAGAATAGGGAAGTACCTCGGCCATAAACTGAGCGATGAGAGGCGCAAGGCGTTGTTCTCCGCGATCTTTGTAGCAGGTAATGATGCGTTTAGTCTGAGGTGTTAGTTGTGTTGCGCTTACGCAAGCATCCAGCTCAAAGCGCTCAAGGTGTTTCCAGTTAAGAATGAAATGGTTGCATTCCGTACAGATATGTATGCCATTTGCAGCACCACAGCACGGGCAGGCTCGTAGTTGATCAAGATAAGAAAGATTGACGCGGCAGCGATGGCATAAAAGGGTGCCCGGCATATCGCAGATAACGCAACGGGTGGGCCAGAGCGTTTCAAGCGCTGCTTCACGAAGAAGAGTTAGAGAGCTTGTTAGGGTTTCTTTGGCAAAAGAGTGCGCAGAACCACGTGAGTGCAACTTCATAGACAGCTCAGTTCCTTGGGCGTTTGACAAGTGCTTTTATCATGCATGGCTAAAGTGCACATCTTCCTTATCTAAAGCAACTCTCAAAAGCACATTTTCTGGGCATGTTGCTCTGTTTTAAGAACAATCTTTCTCACATGAAGGTTCTTCCCTGAGCTAAAAGTTGAATTTTTCAATAGAATGTACGTTTTTTTCAGGAGCAATGTCGTATCTGGTAGACTAGGAATGCTTCTTTCAGGTCTGTGGTTGCGGTTTTTCCAAGTCCAAGGCAGATGCGGTCAAAAGGATCCACGTAAGCTATCGGGTAGAGAATACTTGCCTGAAGCGATCATGGCGCATCCTAGGGGTAAGTCGCACCGTCTGCGGAATAGGCAGCATAGGGCTGCACAGACGAGAGAACGATGTCGTAAGGCTTAGTTCCAGTGCGCGAGTGTGGGGGCAAAGACCAGGTCAGCTGAAGGAAGTTTAGAAAGAACAGAAAAGAAGGGATCGTCTTAGATGAAACGCGCATCAGTTCTTGTGCTCAGCTTGGTGGTTGCGCTTTGTTTGGCACTGCCATTAGCAGGCTGCTCTTCAAGCAATTACACTCCTCAGTTAAAGGAGCAGTCGGTTAATAATTCTGCCCTTAATACGGCAGGCACTTTGCGGGTTGGTATCAATGCTTCCAACCCTCCTTATGCAGCACAATCTAACGGCACCATTGTTGGTATCGATGTTGATATTGCAGCTGCATTAGCTGACGAATTGGGCTTGAAGCTGGAATTGGTTGACGTGGGAACTGCGACGGATACCGCTTTTGAACGTGAAAACGTTGATATTGTTATGGGCGTTGAAGAAGCAAATGCAGCTTATTGGATGTCGGATGACTATATGAACTCCGGTATTGCTTTGTTCTCTTTGACTGAAGATGCACAGGCCCCTACGGCAGCAGGTTCGTTTAAGGTAGCAGCGCAGTCTTCTTCTATGAGCGCTTGGGAAGTAACTGATCACTACGGAGAATCTTGTCTTGAAAACGCAGGGGATCCCAATGCTGCTTTCGAGATGCTAAGCACCGGATCGGTTAATTACGTTGCTGCTGAAAGCACCATCGGTCAATACGTTATCCATACTTCAGGCATTGAGGCATATCCTATTGCGCTTCTTCAGTCTGCAACACCACGCACTATTGCCGTAGCATCTGCTAATACCGAACTGCAACAGGCGGTAAGCGATGCTCTTAACTCTTTGGTTTCTGGTGGTGTTGTAGAGGTTATTGAGGGCAAGTGGCTTGGCGGACATGTTGATATTTCAAGTCTGTCGGTAATTCCTGCGGCTCAAAATACTTCCAACGATTCATCGGATGAAACCTCGGGAGATACTTCGGGCGATACTGAGGATACTGATACAACCGACAATACTGATAGCACCTCGGATTCTAATACCTCTTCTGATTCTGATACTGCCGAATAGTACGTTTCCTTCAAGTGACTTTTGCCCCACGAAGAGTCTTGTTGCTCTACGTGGGGCATTTTTTTGTGGATTGATCTTTTGAATTTGTTGATATGGTTTCGGAAAGATTACAAACGAACATACAGGAGCTTCGAGGGCATTTTTTGTTTCTAATCTGAGAGTGACAAAAGAGGCGCTTTGGTAAAAAGCGTTCGAGCGTTTTAGAAAAAGGAGAAGATATGACCTATCAACAAGGTGGTCCGCAGCCTCCTGTTCCACCCGAGAATCAATTCTCTTCACAGGGTCAGCAAACTGGACAGCAGGCTTCTTATTCAGCACAGCCACAGACACAAAACGATTCAACGACGTATCAAACTGCTCCATCATCTGATGCGTCTTATACACAACAACCTCAACCAACCCAACCGATGTCGTCGGGCAAGAAACATGCCAAGCATTCCTTTTCTTGGAAAACATTTTTGACCGCATTTTGCGGAGCTTTGCTTGCCTGCGTTATTGCACTGGGGGTTTATACCGTGGTGCAGCCTGGAGGGTCTTCTACGGTACTTGGCGGTAGCGGTGGTTCCATTACGGTCAACGGGGACGACACTACCTTGCCAGAGGCAGTTTCTCAGAAATGCCTTCCTTCGGTAGTAAACATCGATGTGTATACTCAAACTTCTTCGCAAGGTTTAATGGGTATGGTTGCTCAATCGGATGACGAATACACTGAATCATCTCTTGGTTCAGGCATCATTATTTCTTCCGATGGCTATATTCTGACCAACTATCACGTAATTGAAGGCGCTGATCGTCTTCAGGTAACAGCTGATGGTGGCGAATATGAAGCGCAGGTTGTGGGTACCGACCCTTCAAGCGACCTTGCGGTATTAAAGATCGATGCCGATAATCTCACGGCTATCGAAATTGGCTCTTCGGCAGATTTGACTGTTGGCGAATGGGTAATGGCGTTGGGTAGCCCCTATGGTTTGGAGCAGTCGGTATCAACTGGTATTGTTTCGGCAACAAGCCGTACGACCTCTGAACTGAACAGCGATACATCCAGTGCGGTTTATACCAACATGATTCAGACTGACGCTGCTATTAATCCTGGTAATTCTGGTGGTGCGTTAGTTGATAAAGATGGAAAGCTTATCGGCGTTAACACTTTGATTGCTTCCTCTTCTGGATCAAGCTCTGGCGTAGGTTTTGCAATTCCTGTCGATTATGCAATCAACATCGCGCAGCAGATTATCGATGGCAAGCAGCCTTCTCATGCTCAGCTTGGGGTTTCTGCCACAACGGTAACCAGCCAATTAGCTCAGCGCTATGGTCTTGATGCTGATTCCGGTGCGTATGTTTCTCAGGTAAATCCTGGTTCTAGTGCAGCACAAGCAGGACTTAAAGAGGGCGACATTGTTACCAAGTTAGGAGACACTGAAATCACCTCATCTTCCGATCTTGTTCTGGCGGTTCGTTCTCATAATGTGGGTGATACAGTTAGCATTACCTATGTTCGCGATGGACAGGAAAATACCGCAGAGGTAACACTCGGGTCTGATTCGTAATCTGGCTCGTACTGATTCGTAAGGAGTCCTTGAGGTTTGCAGTGCCTAAAGAAGGTGCGTTAAAGCTTGGGGTACGTTAAAACTTGAGGCGATTCTTTCGATTTGAGGACTTGAAGTAAATTATTACGAGCAAATCTCTCTAAAACAGTTGGCGCTTGGTTGTAATCCAAGCGCCATTTTTATGGTCTTATTGGGGTAGGCCTCACAATAAAAGGCGCTGAATGATCGTGGCAAACATCATGAGTTGCAAAACGATTGTGTCAGCCCTCGTAAGTCGCAGGATCCGAAGAATGCTTAATGATCGTGGTAGACCTCATAAGTCGCAAAGCTTAAAGGGCGCTTTGTTATACAAGATGGGTAAGGGCAAAATAGTAAGGAATTTTTACGAGCCTGCTTTGGAGGGGCGGTTTTACGGTAATATAACAAAGATAACGCTCGAAGAAAGGATGTACCTATGAGCTCTGATTACAAATACAAGCGTGTTCTCCTGAAACTTTCCGGTGAGGCGCTTATGGGTGAAACCGGCTACGGAATTGATCCAAAGGTAGTTGAAGAGCTTGCAGTTCAGATAAAAGAAATTGTTGAAGATGGTATTGAGCTTGCGGTAACTGTTGGTGGTGGTAACATTTTCCGTGGTTTGGCGGGCTCTGCAGAGGGTATGGATCGTGCTCAGGCTGACTATATTGGAATGTTGGCAACGTGCATGAATGCTCTTGCGCTACAGGATGCTTTTGAACGTCATGACATTCCTACCCGCGTGATGAGCGCCATTGAAATGCGCCAGGTTTCTGAACCCTATATTCGCCGTCGTGCTATTCACCATCTGGAAAAGGGATACGTTGTTATCTTTGCTGCAGGCACGGGCAACCCTTATTTCACTACCGATACCACCGCTGCTCTTCGCGCTTGCGAAATCAATGCTGAATGCTTAATGAAGGCAACCAAGGTTGATGGTATCTATGACAGTGACCCGGTAACGAATCCTGATGCTAAGCGTTTTGAGCATATTAGCTATCTTGAAGTGCTCTCTCGCGAGCTTCATGTTATGGATTCCACGGCAACTTCTCTTTGTATGGATAATAAGCTTCCTATCTTGGTCTTTGACCTTATGGTGCCCGGTAATATTTCTCGCATTCTCAAAGGGGAAAATATCGGCACAACGGTAAGTGCTGACTAAGCTGATTGACTACGTTATCTCTGTCCAGGAAAGGATTATCAATGATCGACGACATTATGAAAAAAGCAGACGAGCGCATGAAGGGTGCTGAAGATCAGCTTCTTTCGAATTTTGCTTCTGTTCGCACGGGCCGTGCTAATGCAATGATTCTTGATCGCGTAAAGGCAGAATATTACGGCACGCTCACGCCCATCAATCAGATGGCTGCTATTAAGACCCCCGATGCTCACACGCTTGTTATTGAGCCTTGGGATAAGTCCTCTCTTGGAGCAATTGATCATGCAATCCAGCAGGCCAATCTTGGGGTAGCTCCCAACAATGATGGTTCTGTTATCCGTCTTTCTTTCCCTCCTTTGACCGAAGAGCGCCGCAAAGAATTCGTAAAAGAATGCCGTGCTTATGCTGAGGAGAGCCGTGTAGCGGTTCGCAATGCACGTCGCGATGCAAATGCTGCGATTGAAAAAGCAGTCAAGAGCGACAATCTGCCCGAAGATGATCAGCGTCGTGCAGAGGCAGATATTCAAAAGAAGACCGATGCAGCAATTGCAAATATTGATAAGCATCTTGCTGCAAAGGAAAAGGAGCTTATGTCAATCTAGGTGTTGGAGGCATGATATAGATGCGAAAACCTCTTGATTACATATTTCCTGATCCGCCGCAAGACGTAGATCCAGGAGCCCTCAATCAAAATGCTATCCCTCGTCATGTTGCCGTCATTATGGACGGCAACGGTCGTTGGGCAAAAAAGCGTGCCCTTAATCGCCTTCGTGGTCACAAGGCTGGCATCGAAGCGGTACGTGAAACTATTCGCTGCGCCAATGACCTTGGTGTCGATTACTTGACGATCTATTCGTTTTCAACCGAAAACTGGAAGCGCCCCGAAGATGAAGTAACGGGGCTTATGGAGTTGTTTGCCAAAACGATGCTTGCAGAGGTCGATGGTCTTCATGAAGAGCATGTTCGTGTGCGCACCATTGGCGATCTCTCTCTTCTGCCCGATGAGACGCGTTTAGCTTTTGAAGAGGCTTGGGAAAAAACAAAGAATAACGACGGCATGACTTTGGTGGTTGCGGTTAATTATGGGTCGCGCCAAGAAATTCTTCGTGCGGTGAACACCTGTGTGCAGCGTGCGCTTGAGGCGGGAGCAACTTCTTCAGATTTGCCTGAACTTACCGAAGGTATTTTTGAACAGGGCTTGTATACCGCCGATATTCCCGATCCCGATCTTCTTATTCGCACCTCAGGCGAAATGCGTGTTTCTAATTTCTTGCTTTGGCAAATTGCGTATACAGAATTTGTTTGTACCGATGTATTGTGGCCTGATTTCAATCGCTACGATTTTTTGAAAGCGTTGCTTGAGTATCAGTCGCGTGATCGTCGATTTGGAGCGCTCTAGCATGACAAAGGTTCGAGTACGTAAGCCATTTTTACGTGATCAGGCACGTTCTACTTCCGCTGCCTCAGATCAGGAACACTTAACAACCGAATCGCAAACCATCACTCACTCAGATGAGCAGCAGTGGGAGCGCAAAACAACAAAAGCGCGCAAGGCGGTTGTAAAAAAGCTTCCTACTAAGGTGGCGCATCCAAGTAATTTAGTAGTTCGTACCGCAACAGGTGCGATCTATATTTTGCTTACGGTTGTTTGTGTGCTTGCTTCTGATCTTACGACCGCACTGTACCTTTCGCTGCTTAGTGCTATTTGTGCAAACGAGTTTTATTACATGCTTCGTGCTGACGCAAAGCTTCCCAACGAGCTTTTGGGGGTTTGTGCTGCAGCGATTTTTCCCTTTGTCATGTGGCTTACCGGAATAATAGGCGTCTGTGTTGCCCTTGCTGTGTATGTCCTGGTGCTTCTGGTCTGGTATGTCTTTTGGCAGCCCGCACGAATTAGTGACGTGGCAATCAGTCTTTTTGGTGCTGTTTATACCGGCCTTATCATGTCTGCTGCCATTTTGCTTCGTGAATCGCTACCAGACCCATGGGGAGCTGTGCTTGTTTTGGGCTTGTTTGTAAGTGTATGGGGAAGTGATGCGTTTGCTTATCTTGTTGGTTCTTCGATAGGCAAACATAAGCTGGCTCCTCATATCTCTCCCAATAAAAGCTGGGAAGGTTTTATTGCTGGTCTGATTTTTGCCATGATTGTGTGGGGTTCGCTTTCCTTTATCCCGGGCGTTTCGATGTCAATTCCGCTTGCGTTGGTGTTTGGTCTCATCAACGGGTTGGCAGGCGTTTTGGGCGATTTGGTAGAAAGCCGCATCAAACGCAATTCTGGCTTTAAAGATTCAGGCACTATCATGCCAGGTCACGGTGGCTTGCTTGATCGCTGCGATTCGCAATTTCTTGTCACCTTATCTGGTGCAATTATGCTTGTTCTAGGAGGCTGTGTTCCTTATGTCTTCTAAGGAAAATCCTTGCGATTCTTGTTCCTCTCATATGGCTTCAACTAAACGCCGTGTGGTGGTGTTGGGGTCAACGGGTTCTATCGGCGTACAAACTCTTGATGTAGTACGCCGTCATCCCGATAAACTTGAAGTGATTGGCCTTGCGGCAGGTACACGTGCCAAGGAGCTGCTTGCTCAAGCACGGGAATTCAACGTGGCTCATATTGCCCTCGGTGTTCGCAACCATACTTCTGGGGATGTCCTTGAAGAACTTTCCGAACAGGTTGAAAAAGCAAGCAGAACTTCGGCAAGTGGCGGATCGTTTTCGCAGGGCCCTGATGCGGTAGTGAATCTTTGCCGAATCCCTGAGGCTGACATTGTGGTAAACGCTTTGGTGGGAGCAGCGGGTCTTCGTGCAAGTTATGAAACTCTGCAGGCAGGTAAGGTGCTTGCCCTTGCGAATAAGGAATCACTCGTAGTCGGTGGCGACCTTATTATGCCTCTTGCCCAGAAACCGGGCGATTTGATGCCTATCGATTCTGAACATGGCGCAATTTATCAGTGCCTTTTAGGGGAAAACCCCAAAGAGGTGGCTAAATTGTGGGTTACTGCTTCCGGTGGTCCTTTCCGCGGAAAAAAGCGCGCAGACCTAGCGCAGGTAACTCCCGCGCAGGCACTTCATCATCCTACCTGGAATATGGGCGCAAAAATTACCATCGATTCGTCTACATTGATGAACAAAGGTCTTGAGGTAATTGAGGCTCATCATCTTTTTGCAATGCCGTATGAAAAAATCGAAGTGGTGGTGCAACCTCAAAGTGCTATTCATTCGATGGTGGAATTTACCGACGGCAGCGTGAAAGCCCATTTGGGTACGACTGATATGCGCATCCCGATTCAGTTTGCCCTAAGCTACCCAAAGCGTTGGTCTGCTCCGGTAGAGCCTTTAGATTTCCGCACGCTAGGAACGCTTGAATTTGAAGCGCCGGATACTGAAACGTTTCGCTGCTTAGCTCTTGCGCGCATTGCGGGCTCTACGGGAGGAACGCTTCCTTGCGCTATGAATGCGGCAAATGAAGTTGCCGTTGCGGCGTTTTTGGAGGAACGCTGTTCTTATTTAGGTATTGCTGATGTTGTGGAAGCAACCATGAATGCCTGCACGGTAGAATCAGTTGAAAGCATTGATCAGTTATTGGAGGTTGACGCTTGGGCACGCTCGTATGCGCGCTCAGTGTTGCATAAGTGATTTATATGGATATTCTTATCATGATCATAGCGGCAACCATCGTGTTGGGCTTTTTGGTGTTCATTCACGAAGGAGGCCACTTTCTTGCAGCGCGACTTTTTGGTGTTCGCGTTACCGAATTCATGATTGGATTTCCTGGTCCTTCGATTGGTTTTACTAAGGGTGATACTCGATTTGGGATTACCTGCGTACCTCTGGGCGGATATGCCAATGTGTGTGGTATGTCTCCTGCCAGTGGAAGCCCTCATCTTAAGCGTGTGTTGGGGTATGTCTACCGCAAAGGTGAAGTGTATAGCGAAGATGTTGCCCACGATTTGTGCTTATCAGACGATGAGGCCTATGAGCTTTTAGAGGAACTGTCCGATTGGGGTTCAATCAAACGTCCTAAACGCAAAGATAAGTACAACGTCTACAGAACGCCTGCGAAGGGTACCTTCAAAGAAGGACAAGCGCGTCCGATTGCTGATCTTCAGTCGTTTTTCGAAAAAGAACAATCATGCCAGTATGTAAGTCTTCCGTTCTGGAAGCGCTGCGTTATCTTGTTGGCGGGTCCTTTGATGAACCTTCTTTGGGTTTTCTTTGCCTTTATCGTGGTCTATTCCCTTATGGGACTTGATTTGCAAAACACCACAACCGGTGAAGTGTTTCACTACAACTGGGCTCCCTGGGATGCAATTTCTATGGGAATAAATTATCTTGGCATGGTTTTAGCGGCTATTGCGTCTTTGTTTAATCCTGCAACGGCGGCTCAAACTCTCTCTCAGTCAACTTCTATTGTGGGAATTGCGGTTCTTTCCAAGGATGCCTTTGAGGCGGGATTTCAGGATTTCCTTTTCTTTTCCGCGGTAATATCTGCCTCTCTTGGTTTTATGAATATACTTCCTATTCCTCCTCTTGATGGGGGACGCTTTGTTGTTGAGGTGTTTCAGAAAATATCGCGCAAAGTCGTATCGGTGCGTGCTTTGGGCTATATGTCAATGGCGGGTTTAGCTCTGTTTATGGGGCTTTTTGTTGTTATGCTAAATCAAGACGTACAACGCTTTGTGTTAGGGAATTGGGGCTAGCTTATGCCAGATTCGAAAGGCACCATACAAAACACCATGCAAGAAAAACCTTGCCTGAGCACTCGTCAGGTGCATGTAGGCGATGTTGCCCTTGGTGGCGGCGCACCTTGCGTGGTTCAATCCATGCTTAATCTTTCTCTTGATGATATCCAGGGCAACCTTGAACAGATTGAACGTTTGGCTGAGGCAGGCTGTGAATTAGTTCGCATTGCAATTCCACACAAACGCGATTTAGATAACTTTGAAAAAATTTGCGCCAAGTCAGCTTTGCCGGTAATCGCTGATATTCATTTCAGTGCTGAAATTGCCATTGAAGCGGCAAAACGAGGTGCGGCAAAGTTGCGTATCAACCCAGGCAATATCGGTGGACTTGAGGCGTGCATTCCTGTTTTGGAGGCAGCACGCCTGGCACATATTCCCATTCGTATTGGGGTTAATGCAGGATCGCTTGATGAAGATCTTGCGGCGCGAGATGATTTAACCCTTCCCGAAAAGCTTGCCGAATCGGCTCGAGGCTACGTAGAATTTTGCGAGAGCCAGGGGTTCTACGATTTGGTTGTGTCTGCTAAGGCGCACGATGTTTCTACTACGGTTGCAGCGTATCGCTTGCTTTCAAAAACCTTGCCCCATATTCCTTTGCATATTGGGGTTACAGAAGCGGGTACTCTTTTTCAAGGTCTTGTAAAATCATCGTGCGGATTAGGTATTTTGCTTGAACAGGGCATAGGGGATACCATGCGTATCTCACTGACCGACGATCCTGTCGAAGAGGTTCGAGCTTGCTGGACGTTGCTTTCTGCTCTCGGGTTGCGTCGTCGTGACCCGGAATTGGTAAGTTGTCCTACGTGCGGTCGTTGTCAGGTAGACTTAATTGCGATTGCAAAAGAAGTTGAACAAAGACTGAAAACAGTTCATCGCCCCTTGCAGGTGGCGGTAATGGGCTGTGTGGTAAATGGGCCAGGTGAAGCAGCGGATGCCGATATTGGTGTTGCTTGCGGAAAAGGCTCGGGAGTAATTTTTGCGCGCGGAAAAACCTTGCGAAAGGTTGAAGAGGCGGCTATCGTTGATGTGCTTATGGAAGAGATAGGAAGACTATGACTGAAATTATGCGTTTGAGTGAGCAATATGCTCCTACGTTGAAGGAAGATCCTACCGATGCTGAAATAGCAAGTCATCGCTTGCTGGTTCGCGCAGGCATGATCAGAAAAGTTACTTCAGGGGTATATACCTATTTGCCGCTTGGAATGAAGGTTTTGGCAAAGATCGAGCGAATCGTTCGTGAGGAAATGGATGCAACAGGCGCACGTGAGATGCTGATGCCTGCGCTGCAGCCTGGTGAATTGTGGCACGAAAGCGGCCGTTGGAACGATTACGGTCCTGAATTGATGCGTCTTCACGATCGTCACGATCGTGAGTTCTGCCTTGGCCCAACTCATGAAGAACTGATTACGGCAATTGTTCGCAGTGAATTGCGTTCATATCGCCAGCTTCCTTTGACTCTTTATCAAATTCAGTCAAAGTTCCGTGATGAAATTCGTCCTCGTTTTGGCTTGCTGCGTAGTCGTGAATTCATTATGAAAGACGCATACAGCTTCCACGCTAGCCAGGAATCTTTGCAGGAGACCTATGACGAAATGTATAAGGCCTATGGCAGGATCTGTGAGCGCTTGGGTCTTGATTATCGTCCCGTAGAAGCTGACTCCGGCCAGATTGGCGGTAGTGTTACCTGCGAGTTTATGGCTTTGGCTGATGCTGGTGAAGCGGAGCTGGTCTATTGCCCCGATTGTGATTTTGCCGCCAACACTGAAGCGGGTGCTTGCATTGCTCATCCAAGCGAATACAAGGTTGATGCGTGTGAAAAGATTGCTACACCAGGTGTTACCACTATTGCAGCTCTTGCTGAGTTCTTGCATATCGATGAAAGCGCTACTGTTAAAGCCATGGTAGGCAAAGATGCTGATGGCAAGGTAGTGGCGCTGTTTATTCCTGGTGATCACGAACTGAATGAAATCAAAGCACAGCGTGCAGTTGAGGGCTTTGAATTGTTAAGCGATGAAGAAATCAAAGCCGCACAGCTTCCCAAGGGCTCAATTGGTCCTAAGAACCTGCCTGCTGGTATTAAGGTTATTGCCGATTCAAGCTTAAAGGCTATCGAGCGCTGGGTCGTTGGCGCAAACGAAGATGGATACCACTTTGTAGGAGCACAGCAGGGTGTTGATTTTACGGTTGATGCTTGGGCTGATCTGTCGGTGGTTGCTCCTGGAGACAGCTGCCCTCATTGCGGTGCTACTTTGCAGGGTGCTCGTGGTATTGAGGTGTCTCAGGTATTCCAGCTTGGCGACAAGTATTCGCGTGCAATGGGTGCGGTATATTCCGCAGAAGATGGCACCGATCAACCATTCTTGATGGGATGCTATGGCGTAGGCGTTTCTCGCTCCCTTGCTGCGATTGTAGAACAGCATAATGACGAGCATGGCATTATTTGGCCTCTTTCGGTTGCGCCTGCTCATGTATGCGTTATTCCTCTTACGGTAGGGGATGATGCGGTTTATCCTGTTGCAGAAAAAATTGCGGAAAGTCTTGCTGCTGAAGGACTTGAGGTTGCCTTGGATGATCGCAACGAACGTCCTGGTGTTAAATTCGCTGATGCTGATCTTATTGGCTGGCCTGTTCAGATTGTGGTAGGCAAGCGTGGCGTTGCTGAGGGTAAGGTTGAGATCAAGCGTCGTGAAACGGGCGAGAAGACTGACGTTTCGATTACGGCGGTTGCTGAGGCTCTTTCGTTTTTACATCGTTTCAAGAAGCACGCATCGCTTTTGTAATTTTGTAAATGAGGTAGGTGCAGCACTTTGACAGATGGTCTCAGTGCTGCCCTTTAGTAAATGATCTAGTACATGATCCGAGTAAAAGACATGAGTGGAGTAGCTGACATTGCATAAAGAATTATCATCGGATACTCAGTTACGACCTATGGAATTGCTTGCTCCTGCCGGAGGGTGGGAGCAACTATTCTATGCGCTGCATTTTGGAGCGGATGCGGTGTATTTGGCTTGCGATAAATTTGGTCTGCGCTCTCGTGCGGGTAATTTTTCTCTTGAAGAACTTCCCCAGGCAGTTAAGCTTGCTCATGATGCAGGAGCGCGGGTGTATGTGACCTGCAATGCTTTTGCTCACGATTCTGATCTTGAAGAGCTTCCTCGCTATGTTGAGGCGATACGTGATGCTCAGGCAGATTCGGTAATTGTCAGCGATTTGGGCGTGATGGCAATCGTCCAGCAGGTAGCTCCCGAACTTACCATTCATGTTTCTACGCAAGCTTCTGTCTCGAACGCTTCTGCAGCGCTGATGTGGTATCGACTTGGTGCTCGCCGTATAGTTTGCGCACGTGAGATGTCGTGCGAAGAAATTGCTCAAATGCGCCAAGCAATTCCTGATGATCTAGAGATTGAGGTTTTTGTTCATGGCGCTATGTGTATGGCTGTTTCAGGACGTTGCTTGATCAGTGATTTTATGACTGGTCGTGCGGCGAATAAGGGTGAGTGCGTGCAGCCTTGTCGCTGGGAATATCGTCTCAAGGAACCGAGCAGGCCTGATCAGGAATTCGGCATTGAAGAAGATGAGATTGGCACCTATCTGCTTAACTCCAAAGACCTCAATATGCTTGCTTACCTAGAAGACCTTCGTCGGGCAGGTGTGGACTCAATCAAAATCGAGGGTCGCGTAAAAAAGGCATTCTATGTTGCGACGGTCGTTAATGCCTATCGCCATGTGCTTGATGGACAAGATCCAACACTTTGGGAGCGTGAGCTCGACACTATTTCTCATCGCCCCTATTCAACAGGCTTTTTCTTTGGAGATGCCCAACAATCGACCGATGCCGATATGTATCAGCAGCTCTACGATTGGGTAGGAGAGGTTGTACGCGTATTACCAAACGAGGACGGTACGTGGCGCGTTTGGGCAAAATGTCGCAACCGCTTTTATCAGGGAGATGAGCTAGAAGTTCTCAGCCCTCATGAGCCTATTCGTTTTCTTGAGGTTACTGATCTTTTTGAGGTGTTTGGCTATGATCTTGAGAATCAGGGCTTTGAAGAGTTGGATTCCTATGCAGAGGTTCCTACCGATACAGCGCGCAAGGCGATGGGGCTCTATGTCTTTACGAGCTCAATTGCGCTCAAACCGCGCGATATTCTTCGGGTAAAACGAAAAGATCCTAACCGTAAGAATTAAGTCTTGCTACACTGATAATGCGCTGTTGTGCGGGCGGCCATGCACAGGGAAAGCTGAAGTAGAGGCTTGGCATCACTGGCGCAAGTAGTGCAGCAACGCACAAAGAGTGGGGTAGCGCCACGACTTACGATATAAAAGCCGATGGCATAGCAATATCAATCTAAAGAGGAGGCATTATGGGAAGGCAGTCGGACGAAGCTTTGGAAGTGTCCAACATCGATGAGTTGATTCACTACCTTATGCAAAACCACTCTGCTTATATGCAGTGGTCTGAAGTGACGTATTATCTGACTGATGCCAATGATATTTATTGGCGTGCTCAAAACACCAACGAATTGAATGAAAAAGGTCATTTTGTGGATTGCAGCGAGTTGGTAGCTTCAGTTCGTGAATTTGTTGACGTGCCTTTCATGGAAGGAGGCCGTTCGATCCGCGACGTGTTTGATGAGGCAACCTTTTACGCATCGGTGAAAATTGATGGACAGGGTACTCCCGTTCCTGTTATTTAGCTTGTAAACAGACCCTTTTTCTGTTGTGTTGAAAGGCTTGTTGTGTGATATCTATGAGCGATGAGGATATTCGTCTTCGGTAAGGCAAATTACCTCTTGACCGCACTTCCCGATGACGGTATTCTAATCAACGCACTAACGGGGCATTAGCTCAGCTGGGAGAGCGCATGGCTGGCAGCCATGAGGTCAGGGGTTCGATCCCCCTATGCTCCACCATAAATTCGAAGGCCGCTTGTACAAGCGGCCTTTTTGTATATGTCTTCATTCTCTCTGTTCTCATTTTCGGGTTTTAGGCCCCAAAGGGGCCATTAAACCCTCATTTTTGGATGAAGGCTGTTTAGAGATTAAGCGTGAAAAGGAGCGTTTTATTCATGATGGGCAACATTGCAGTAAGCGCTTGTTTGCTTGGGGTACCGTGTCGCTACGATGGGGGATCAAAGCCCAACGAAGAGGTCATTCGATTTCTTCAAGACTACGATGGCGAAATTGTTCGTATATGCCCCGAAGTGATGGGCGGGCTTTCTATTCCTCATCCTGCTCATGAAATTCAAATGCACAAGAAAATGCGTACCGTGTGTGATGAAGAGGGCAACGACCACACGAAAGAGTTTGAAGAGGGGGCGCGCATTGCCTGTAAGCGTGCGTGCGAAAAAGGATGTACCCATGCCATCTTAAAGGCGAAAAGTCCTTCATGCGGGGTGGGCCTTATCTATGATGGGACCTTTTCCCAAAAGCTTGTACCTGGTGATGGCGTAGCAGCTGCTCTTCTGCGTGAGCGTGGTATTAAGCTTGCGACTGAAAAAACGTTTAAAGAAGTTTTTGGCGTTGAGGGTAAGTAAGCCTGTAAGAATTTATACACAAGCAGCAACTTCATGGGGATTGTTTTTGAGATAGTTTTCTACCACCTCAAAGGCGCGGCCTGACATCCCTGAAACCACTTTGATGCCAGCATTTTCCATGCTTTCGATTTCTTTTTTTGAGATTGAACCGCAAAGCAAGATTTTGACATCGATCTGTCGTAAAAAGTTAGCTTGAGAACCGCAGAGATGGCCTTGGCTGGGAAGATTGCGTGAATCAACCATTTCACCATTTTCTATTTTGTAGTAATTAAAGTTGGTGCAGCAGCTAAAATGGCTGCATACATCCAAACCTTCACTTGCTACAGCAATTCTCATGGCTTCCCTTATCGTTACGTACAAATAACTACAGACGCTCTAAGATAGCTGCAGGGAAAAGCAAGGTTTGCTTTGCGGGCTGCAAAAAGCGAATGGCGTTGTAGTGCGCAGCCTTAGAGGTTTTCCCGCTTATTTCTTTTGTTGTCTGCATACATTCACGATAACGCCTTAGATAAAGATGAAAATAATCTTTCGTTTAAGGGCTGAATAAAGGGCGCGATAGGAGTGTTTGGTGTCATAAATAAGATCAAACGTGCCTTTGAAAAAGTGGTTTTTCGGGTAGGGAAAGAATTTTCGTTAAATGAATTTCAAAATGCAACAGTGTTGCAGTAAGTTTTGCAAGGTTTCTT